>Ga0194116_10000283_pt1 | contig 97851 bp, 127 predicted proteins | sample TA2MahsurfametaG_4_FD_148617 | JGI IMG/M metagenome (GOLD analysis project Ga0194116, IMG submission 148617) | Freshwater microbial communities from Lake Tanganyika, Tanzania - TA2015008 Mahale S9 surface | ecosystem: Environmental > Aquatic > Freshwater > Lake | place: Tanzania: Lake...
TGTTCATTTTTGTCCGGTTTTATACCGTAAAGGTAATAGTTTTTTCTAAATAAAAAAAATGATTTCCGAATTTTTTAAGATATTTCTACCGCTATAACGGATTCATTCATTAACTCGCCCTCCTCGTTGCATCCGAATAGGAGTATTGTATATCGGTCTTTGATTGAAACGTTGTGATTCATCTCGGTAAAAGAAGGTAAGACTTTAACCCCAGTGATCTTATAGGTATCATCCATATGATTAAGGATCTCGTAAAAGTTTTCTTTTTCGTCATTCTCATCAAAAAACATATTACCGAATATTTTTTTACGGTGATTGTTACCAGTTACAATATCACGTATATCCGGATTTATTTCTAAAGGACATTCGATACCCAACACGGAAAGCACTTTGATATTCTTCCCGTTGAATATCTTTAATAGCTCGGAGATTTTATATGTACCATTAGTTTGTATCCCTAATGATCCGAAAACCCCAGAAAAAAAATCATCCAGATTACTAGAAACGCCCATGTCTATTATAGAATGGGCGTTCAAATAGTTCCTTTCCGAAACATTATTTCGGTCTGTTAATCGGTTTGGTACCCTTAGCGATTTCATAATAATTAAATTTCGGTTTCTCTGTCTTTACTACGTTTTTCTTTCCGCTCATTTGTTAGTTTTTAGTCTTATCAAATTTAGGGAAAAGACTCGGAATAAAAAAACGATTCCGCTAAATAATACCAGTACGATAAAAGAAAGGATCCTTTGATTGTAAACTCGAAGTCATCTTAAGACTCGAAGCGACCTCTTTGATACCAGAGTCAATACTACTAACCGTGTTGGGATAGTTCTCAGCTTGATCCGCCATCTCGAAAGGTAATATCATCAATCTAGGTGATAAAGCAGTCTCAGTCCAAATCTTAAAACATAACTCAATAACATTATTAGGAGCCCTAGATTTAACATCCTCTGCTAGCTTCATTTGATCCTCTAATTCCATTCCTTGACTCTGCAAATCTAGAGTGTCCAGAACCTCTTCAATGTTAGGGTTATCCAAAATGAAGTTGAGCCCTCTTAAAGGCCCATACATATCATGAACCATTCCCATAAAGATCTTACCTCCATTAGCATCAGCCATTTTCTGTATTTCTTCTGCTGCTTTTTGTCTCTCCTTTGACATATAGGTTTTATTTATAATGTAAATGTAGAAAATTCTATTAAAAGAAAAAAATGATTCTAATCAAAATGTCCAAACCGATCCATCATTGAAATACCCTTCTGAGCGTCTTTAGATAATCTCTCGTCCAACTCTTTAGACAGCTTCCCCCAATCCCCACTCTCGATCTCCCCCCTAAGTAACGATAAAGCAAACCAATAGTCGATCTTTTTTTCTTGCATCTTCTTCCGTACCAACTTTAACGTTTTCCCTGAGATTGGGTTATAGTGGCAATAGAAACCCCCTCCAACCTCCTGTGGCGCTCCCTCAAGACTTGTGAGAGAGTTATAGGAGCAATAGAAAGTCCCTCCAACCTCCTGTGGCGCTCCCCTAAGACTTGTGAGATTGTTATTGTGGCAAGAGAAACTCTCTCCAACCTTCTGTGGCGCTCCCTCCAGACTTGTGAGCCTGTTATTGGAGCAACCGAAATACCCTCCAACCTCCTGTGGCGCTCCCTTAAGACTTGTGAGAGAGTTACGGGAACAAGCGAAATGTCCAGTAACCACTCCAAACTTAACACCTTTAAAGTCGGTTAAGTTTTTACTTCGACAATCGAAATCTCCATCAATATCGACTAGTCCTGTCTTCTCGTTAAGAGCCCACGCCCCATAAGTGTACTCTTCTAAAAATTCTATTTGTTCTTTATTAAGCTTCATAGTTAATTGGTTACAATACAAATGTAGAAAAATCTAATTAAACAAAAAAATGATTTCCTACATCTTTTTCCTGGGGTTCCCCAGAGAATTAAGGGGTCTGACTGCAGCTAAACTGGGGCCAACAAAAAAAGGCCCGAAGGCCTTCTCTTGTATATGGATTGGATTGTGGGTTTACTTGAATTCTGCTCGAACCACCTGGTTGATGATACCTGCTACGTCTTTCGGTAGGGTTCTTAAATCCCATACTGGTTTGGCGTATGTGTATAGGTTTGATACGTGACCAGCTTCAATACCGATACCTACAGTAACGAATGAGTCTCGTCTAGCTCTTTCGAGTATTCTTTTAAGCTCTTCGTTATCTTTTTTACCTCCGTAGTTGTTACCTGCTGGTTCACCGTCGGATAGTGAGATGAAGATAATTCGGTCTTCTGAACTTTCACGTATCTTTTTGTGGATAGCTTCGATGACCGGACCATCGTAATTCTGACACCAATTTACACCTCGATTATAGTATTGTATGTTTCTTTCGTAGTCCATATCATACGGACTATAGAAAGTGTAAATCTCTGGTGTGTATTCTCCGGTGTGTCCGTAAATGTATAATTTATCAGACGGGAGTATCTGGCCCATTGCGAGATAGAGAGAATTTAGAATATGCTTTTGTGAAGCTATCCGATTTCCATTACCCATACTTCCTGACATATCGGCTAAGATACAGACGGAGAATGGTTTCGTGTCTTGTTCTTCGACAATCTGTTTGTAGACAGATACGTTACCTGCTGGTACCTCGGCTATCTTACTAACGTCAAGCTTACCTAGCTTAAGGTTCTTAACCTCATCGCTCTTCGGATCAAAGTTGATATCCAATAGTTTGATTAAAGCTTCCGCATCTTTTATCTCGTCAACCTTAAATCTATAAGGGGATATCTCGTCTTGCTTTACTCTTTGTGTGAACGAAACAAATCTCGGATTCTCTGAAAAATCACTTAACGTACTGTGAGGATTATATGGCTTCGTCTCACCAATCTCACCCATGAGTTGTTGAATAGTCTTGCCTCTTGACGTAGGTTGAGCGCTTCCGTTACCTGGTTTACCATTAGGCTCGCCTTCACCTTCAGATTCACCCTCACCCTTACCTGAACCTTCACCCTTCTGACCTTCTTGTCCCTCGGCTTGTCCTTCACCTTGTCCTTCACCTTGTCCTTCACCTTGTCCCTCGCCTTGTCCTTCACCTTGTCCCTCGCCTTCTTTCTCTTCCCCTTTCTCGCCCTTACAACCTTTACCTTCTTCGTCTTTTATTTCCATCTCCAAGGTGCTCGCAAAGATACCTTCCTTGTAGTGTTCGAACATCGGAGATAGCTCTGTATAATTTGAACAGATAATATTAAACACGCTCTCGTTATTCAACTTTGCAACTACGTACTTCTTAAGCTGTAAGAATTTCATACGCTCAACAACCTCAGTCTGTAATGCGTCGATTAACCCTAACTCCTTCGCCTTAAGAATATAAAGCTTGATTAGTTTATCACCCATCCAGGATCCGAGATCTTTCAAAAGATCCCCACCTGCCTTGATATCAAGATCGAAGTCGAGCTTGATGAATGGGTAGTCGGTTAGTACCCTACTAAACCCACCGTAGTGCGAGTTCTCCCACCCAGAGACACTACCTTTCTTTTTTCCTGATCCCCAAGAATCCCAAGAATCCCAAGAATCCCAAGATGACCCCCATCCTGATCCATATCCATATTTACCCATAAGTTTGTTTTTAATTACATTGCTAATATAGAAATTTCCATATGATATAAAAAATGATTTTTAGAAATTTCCAAAAATAGTTTTGGTATCCAGTTTCCTGGGGTTCCCCAGAGAATCAGAATCGGAGGCTAAGAATTAGCCCACAAAAAAAAGGGAAGACCGAAGTCTTCCCCTTCTCGGGTTGTGGATATGGATTTATTTGAATTCGGCTTTAACAACGTGGTTGATAATTCCCGCTACCTCTCTCGGCATTTCGTGTATCTTTGAGTCATGTACCACTCTCGAATAGGTGTAGAGATTTTTGACGTAGTCTGTACCAATACCGATACCTACTGTTACGAATTCATCTCGTCTAGCTCTTTCGAGTATCTTTTTCATATCTTCCACGCTATCGCAAGGTTGACCATCGGAAAGACTAACTAGAATTACTGGTCGATCTGTTTTCTCACGTATCTTTTTGTGTACCTGCTCGATGACAATACCGTCGTAATTTGACTCGTTGTATACTCCGTAATAGTTTTGGATATTCTTTCGGTAGTCTGGGTGATACGGATTACAGAAGGTGTATATCTTAGGAGTTAACGAACTTCCACTGTGACCGTAAATGTGTAGGTCCTCTTCTGGTATAATTTCGCTTAAGGCAAGATATAAAGCGTTAAGTACCTTAAGTTGAGTATCGAGTCTAGGACCTTGCATACTACCCGACATGTCTGCCAACACACATACCGCAAATGGTTTCGTATCTTGATCCTCCAAAGTTTGTTTGTAGACGGAGATATTACCTGCGGGTACTTCCGCCAATTTGGAAGTGTCAAGCTTACCGAGTTTAAGGTTCTTTACTTCGTCACTCTTTGGTTCAAAACTGATGTCGAGTTGTTTAAGCATCATCTCGGCATTTCTAATCTCCTCGGTCTTGAACTTGTAGTCTTTCGTGTTCTTTTCTGGTGGAATGAATTTAGGGTTACATTCTGCTCCGAGACCTTTAAAACTCTCGAAAGGTTTTTGCTCGGACATTTCTGAAAGTACTCGTTCAAGTTCTTTGAAGTCTGGTGCGTTACCACCTGAAGGACCCCAACCTCCACCTTTCTTACTCTTCTTTCCTTTACCCTCGCCTTTCCCTGCTTCCCCGTCTTCACCTTCTCCTTCACCATCACCCTCGCCTTTGCCCTTACCTTTGCCCTTACCTTTGCCCTTACCTTTGCCCTTACCTTCGCCTTCCCCCTCTCCTTGACCTTCGCCATTACCTTCTCCCTCACCTTCGCCTTGGCCCTTACCTTCTCCTTCACCCTCACCTTCGCCTTCGCCTTGTCCTCCTTCGTTTCCTGGTGGGGGAACTTCGATTTGTAGGCTACTCGAAAGTATCTCTTTACGATAGTGGTCGAAGAGCGGAGCAAATTCTTTGAACTCTTCCATCACCGCTTCTAGAACGGCTTCGCTATCTAGCTTAAGAACGTCGTAATGTTTTTCCTGTCCAAGAAAGTTTTTCTTAGTTATACGTTCACGAATTAAATGGTTAAGGAGGCCTTTCTCCTTACATTTCATAAGGTACATCTTGATGAGCTTCTCCGCCGACCAGATACCCAATTCTGTTCTTAAGTCTTGCGGTATTTCGATTTTTGCCTTATAATCGAACTTGATGTAGGGATAATCGTAAATTAGTCGATTGTAACCCCCAAAGTGTGAATTCTCCCATCCCGAGGTAGAGCTCCAAGTCTTCTTACCTCCCCCGTAGCCGTAACCTAATCCCCATGATCCATATCCAAATTTACCCATCTTGTTTTTGTTTTAATTGGTTTACATAGCTAATGTAGAAAATTCTATTTAAAGAAAAAAATGATTTACAAAAAAAGACTGGCGGTGTTTTTACCGCCAGTCCTGTTGATCCTTTACGAATTAGGATTCTGTATCCGTTGAGGTTTTAGCATCGTCCAAGATTGCCTTAATCGCTTTCAAACCTTCTTGGCTCCCGAGACCTTTACAAAGAGCGACATAACCGTCGTAGATTGTGAAGCCGTTAGAGACCAATTTGGCGATGGTCTTAAGGTGACGAACTGAGAGGTTGAACGAGATTTTGAACTCTTCGTGTTCTTTGTTGATTTTGGAGAACACGCTTACCAACTTCTTGATTTTCGTCTTAGTGATTTTCGGAAACTCAGACTCCAAGGTTGCGATGATTTCCTCTTGTTTGATCGAGTCTACTTCGATGAGCATGAAACGGTCAAGTAAGGCACGGTCTAACTTGTGAGTTCCCGTATATTGACTTCCCATGTTAGCCGTTGAGAAGAATACGCACTGTGGGTGAACCGGGATCGGAGTTGTGTCATGGAACGAGTACTCCATCGGTAACTCTCTACGGAAGTCGAGACAAGGAAAGAGAAGGTTGTTAGCCATCGCTCCAGCTCGAGAGATCTCGTCTAAGAGTATGATACCTGGTTGCTGAATGAGTTCCGAGAAGCGAGAGCGTTTGAACTCCGACTTAGTCACCCCATTCTCGACTGTGATGACGTGAGTACCCACAAGTCCCATTACAGGATCGGTCATTGTACCCATGTCGAAGATGGTAAGAGGTACGTTGAACACCTTAGCGATGTTAGCGACTACTTCAGTCTTTCCAGTACCCGTTGCCCCGATAAGCATCGTATTGATACCATAGCCGATGTTGTGCTTGAGGATTTCGAAAGTCCCTTTCTCGACTTTGAAGTAACCGTTAAGAGTAACGATATTACCCGCCTCTTTGATTTTGGACTCGTCCGCTACCAACTTCGGTGTTAACGCATCAGCTGCTTCGTCTACTGATGTCTTTCTACGACGTAGCGCCTCAGAGATTTTTGCTTTTGTCTCCTCGCTAAGACCTTTCTTAGTCGTTCCTTCAGTCGTTACCGACCCTTCTGCTTTTTTAGCTCTTGCCATTTTTATTTGTGTTTATTGGTTTACATTGCTAAAGTAGAATATTCTACTTAAAAGAAAAAATGATTTTGAAAATTATTTGAAATTTTTTCTGTCCGATTTAATTTCATAATCTGTGCGGCTAATCATAGAGATCGGGTAGATACCCACGCTCACACAAAACATTCTAAAAACAATTTCCGATCCGTCACGACCCTGAGGGTCAAAACGTATAATCACATCAACCTTTCCGTCTCTACGAACTAACTCCTCTACAAACTCTATCCGAGCTCCGAACCTCTCACTAACAAAACTTTCAAAGTCTCTGTGATCATCGATTGGTCCAACTTCCGGCCAAACTAGTAACTCACCTCTTGTATTTGATCTCTTGTTCATATTGCTAATGTAGAAAATTCTACTAAGATAAAAAAATGATTTCATAAAAAAAAGCCTGGGCGTTTAACCCAGGCTTGATTTTAAAGTTCCTCGATCTCTCGACTCGAGGTAAAGAAGTTACGCTTACCTCTTCTTACCCTGTAGATGACACGCCCGCCCACTTTTGTTATCTGCTCGAACTCGAGTAATGTACCGGCTTTAGCACAAGAGGAATTCTTTCCCTCTAACCTACGATTCCAATATAGTCTCACAGGAAAACCGAATGCTTTGGTGAATCTCTCGACCACTACTTCTGGGTCGGATGTTGAAGCCTTTGGCTCGATCGGTTCCGCTTTCTTACTGGCTCTGTAGGCTGCATCGCTACATTTTTTTGAGCAGAATTTACTCTTTCTTTCATGTATGGCTCCGCAGTGTGTACAATGGCTTTTCATTGGTAGCGTTTTTTGATTTACATAGCTAATGTAGAAACTTCTATGTAATATAAAAAATGATTTCTAGAAAATTCCAAAAAAATTTCTACGCCCCTGTGGGAGATTCCTGAGGAGCCCCAGGGAATTTAGCATATGCTGCAAAAAAATCAGGGCACAAAAAAAGGGACCGATTTCTCGATCCCCTCAGCGTTAAACCAATTAAACACTAAGTCTCTTCTGCTAAAACCTCGTTAACTGGCCGTTCCGGTGATTCACCGTAACATGGTTTGACTAACCATTCACCCTCAAGAGTGAATAAGTAGCCATATTCTTCGTTGTCTGCTAGAAAATAATCCTCTAGCGACTTATTAATTCTCGGCTCGATGTATTCCTCGCCACGATCCCTGTGATAAGCAACGGTTACACCAGGAATCGGATTATCGAAAGAGTGTGCTCCCATAACTCCGAATCTCTTAAGCATTCTCTCACCCTTCCCTGAATCGACATCGTAAGCAATTGAAGGAGGCTCGACTTCCTGAGCTAGTATACTAATGCTTCCTAGATCGATTAAAGCTTTAACCTTTTCACGGGATGTATAGTGACTAACTAAAATCTTTCCGTGATGCTCTGGGTAACCGTCCCAGTGACAATATATCGAGGAAACTGTTCCGTCCTCGTTTACCATTCCTATTCTACTCCTTGTTGCCATATCTCAAATATAGAAAATTCTATTTAAAGAAAAAAATGATTTTAATCAATAATAAACCAATTCTCTTCCAGTATCTTAACCTCATCATCGCCGAACACTTTATCAAAATTATCGACATAGCAGTCAACCTTACCGAAATCTATTCTTTCTAGTGCCTGATCTACTTTAATTATGAACTCGTCAACAGTTTCGAACTGTATTGTTTTAGTGACAGTGGGATATCCTTCGATTTTCCTAGCTGAAATTCTAACATCTATCTCTCTCATATTATTTGTTTTTGTTTATTCCCAATCCTTCCATTCGTTCTCTTCCTCCTCTTCCTCCTCGCCGTCATCTCCATTGTCGATAAATAACTCTTGAACAGAATTATAAAGCGAATTAAACTCATCCTCCGTGAGAAGCTGAACCGAACACCAACGCTGACCCCATTCCGCTGTGTATTCATCTATGTAATAGTTAATGGCGTCTTCCTCAGTTTCATCTTCATTACCTTCAGATAAAAATTCGTCTATATCATCTTGTGTGATTTCAAACTTCTCGAACTTAGCACCCTCTGGTAAATACTCCTTTGGCCCTTTAATGATTGCTACGTATACCCGTTCCATATTATTCAGCGCTTAAACTCCATGGCTCTAACCCCATGACGTTGGTTTCATTTAATTCTAAACACTCGCAGATAAACTCCGCTAACTTCTTGTTCCCTGGTTGACCTTCCGAGATCTCTCCGGTACCTATAGCCTCAACGACATCCCTCGGCTCCATACCAAGAACTCTCGAACAAAACTTGACGTCCTGCCCAAGATAAAAACTCTTAGTGTGTTCCGGTGTCTTAACTAGTAAGCTCCAGTTCCTTCCGAAGCCATAAGGGTTAGGTGTTATGATTACTGATGTTTCCATATTGTAAATGTAGAAAAATCTATTTAATTAAAAAAATGATTTTAATCAAAATGTCCAAATCGTCCCAACATTGAAATACCCTTCTGAGCGTCTTTAGATAATCTCTCGTCTAAGCCTCTAGACATCTTCTCCCAATCCTTACTCTTGATCTCACTCCTAAGTAACGATAAAGCAAACCAATAGTCGATCTTTTTTTCTTGCATCGTCTCCCATACCAAATTTAACGTTTTCCCTGAGATTGGGTTATAGTGGCAATAGAAATCCCCTCCAACCTTCTGTGGCGCTCCCACAAGACTTGTGAGCCTGTTATTGGCGACCTCGAAATCCCCTCCAACCTTCTTTGGCGCTCCATTAAGACTTGTGAGCTTGTTATCGTAGCAAGAGAAATTCCTTCCAACCTTCTGTGGCGCTCCCTCAAGACTTGTGAGCCTGTTATAGGAGCAATCGAAATCCCTTCCCACCTTCTGTGGCGCTCCCACAAGACTTGTGAGCTTGTTATTTTGACAAGAGAAACTCCCCCCAACCACCTGTGGCGCTCCCTCCAGACTTGTGAGCCTGTTATTGGAGCAACCGAAATACCCTCCAACCTCCTGTGGCGCTCCCACAAGACTTGTGAGCTTGTTAATTGAGCAAGTGAAATTCACAGTAACCACTCCAAACTTAACACCTTTAAAGTCGGTTAAGTTTTTACTGGAACAATTGAAATCTCCTTTAATATCGACTAGTCCAGTCTTCTCATTAAAAGTCCAAGTTCCCCTAGCGTACTCGTTTAAAAATTCTATTTGTTCTTTATTAAGCTTCATAGCTCAAATGTAGAAAATTCTACATAAAGAAAAAAATGATTTATACCTTGGCGTTACACTTTTTACATCGGTACAAAGCCAAACCAGACTCGTGCCTAACAGCAGCATATGTTTCGTCGTGTGAGCATTCACTCCTTTCCTCGTCAAACCTAGCTGGCCACACCTCGGATGTAACTCTATCTACTAATTCCATTATCTCGTCCTTCGTCAATGTCTTAGCATAGTCGATTAACAAATCACATACATTAACTTGCGTGGGACTCTTAGCAACTAAGTCTACTATTAAAGCCTCTATTCTTTCGTTATTTGTCATATCATTATTTTTAATCTGCCATTGGAGCGTGTGTACAAAACATCCCGTTACCAAACCTCTTAACAAAGTCACCACCAAATTCATCAAACTCATCCTCGTCGGAAGCCTCGAATTTCATACCTTCATCAATAAAACGATCAACTATCATTGACTCTTCTAAAGAACCTTTTTCGACAACTGCAAATCCGACAGTGTTGCCTGTTCTTTCGTCTACTACTTTAATGAAGTTCATTTCCATGACTGCATGTTTAATTGGTTATCTTAAATGTAGAAAATTCTAATTAAAGAAAAAAATGATTCTTAGAATCCTTCAAACATCCCAAGCATACTCGCTCCTTTTATTATAGCTTCCGAGTTGTCGTGTTTTTCAATATCCGCTATATTAACTCCAAATTTTTTGAATTCCCCAGGCTTCATATCCTTCTTCGCAATCCCTAAAGCAACTATAAGAGGAACTTCTTTCTCAATCATAATTTCGTGTACTAATTTCAGAAGCCTACCAGGTATTCCCTTATTGCCGTAATAATTAACGTGGGGGAAACCTTCTCTTGGATTTTTAATATTAGGAACACCCTCTAGACTTGTGAGTTGATTTCTCATACATACAAACATATCAATATGGTGCCGACTTACCGAATTGATGATCTCATTAGGAGCTCCCACTAAATTTTTTAATTCGTTATCTGAGCATATAAATTCATTTTCATGGATTATTGGAGCGCCTTTAAGAGTTACTAATTTATTCTTAGAACAATCATACTCTCTCTTAACTTTCTGCGGTCCTCCTTCTAAGGATGTTAGTAAATTACCCGAACAATTAAAATGGCCTCCCACTTCTATAGGAGCACCGTCTAAACTTGTGAGCTTGTTATTGGAGCAATCGAAATTCCCGGATACTACACCGAATCGAACCCCTTTAAAATCAGTGTGATTTGCCCACGAACAATCAAAACCCCCCTCTATGTTTACGAGCCCGGTAGACGGATCAAATTCCCAATAGTGCCATGTACCATCATACCTCCCTGCACGATCAATTCCGTTATTTAAAAACTTGATAGCTTCTATTTGTTCTTTAGTGAATCTCATAATTATTTTCTTTGGTTACCTAACAAATGTAGAAAAATCTACACAAATAAAAAAATGATTTCTAAAAGTTGTATTTATAGTCCTCTGGTAAAACACATAAAATTTCACCCTCCTGAAGTCTAATCTCTAATTCGGTTCTTTGAAGCTTCTTCATTGTAGCATCTATACGATTAGGATCGTCCATTAAAATTCTGATATCACTACCCGTCATTGACTGAATAATTGCAAATTCAAAATTTTTTCTTGAACCTAATCCAATCGTCTTTCGAATTCTATCTAAAACACAATTCCTACGGACTGCATCTAAAACAGAATCATCCAGGATTACGTAATCTCCCCAATCGGGCATAGGTCCGTATTCTTTACCGTCATCTGTGCGAATAGTGACATTACCTACAGCGTCGCAAGAAGTGATCACCCCAATCTTTCCTTTGCCCCTACCTTTTAATATTGTAGCTTTTTTTCCTGTTACATACATAATCCTTTTGTTTTTAATTTATAAGTAAATATAGAAAAATCTACACAAATAAAAAAATGATTTCCAAGAAAAGTTTATAACATCCCATCCGGGGGTTCCTCAGGAGATATGCAGTCTGTCCGAACATCAGCACACAAAAAAAGCCGAGGTGTAAACCCCGGCCTTCTTATATGAACAAGCAAACTTATTGACCTTTGTTTTTTCGTATCACTTCAACCTCATCCAGAATTGAATTGAGTGTGTGATCGCTTTTATTCTTTATTCTTTTTTCAACTTCAATCCTTCTAGACTCTAAAATATTCAGGATCCTATTACGCATTTTAGATCTAATCGAATCAGGATAGTGTAAGTCGTATCGGAACTTGCCATTGATAATCTGAAGGTCGCTTCCTTCAAGTATAATATAAATGTCGTTAACTTCAACATAGACGGAATCACTCAAAGGAGACAAGAAAATCTCCGCATCCTTAATAGATACGGTTCTATCAAATATTTTCATTCCCATTTTTTGGGACTCGGTCAACTCTATCTTTTTTTCTAGCCTCTTCTCAAACCATCTGAGCATCCGCCAAAACTTAACCTTGATTTTTCGTTTAGTCATATTATTTGTTTTATAGTTCTAAAAGATTAACTCGAGAAACAACAGCAGAAATCGAACGCCATTCCTGAATATCCAAATCAAAGTAAGCAGTACCGGTATGAGCTAAAGAACCACCAGTAGGTCTCCACTCCTCGGGAATAAGCTCGACATTAGTAGTTCCTCTCACCTTCCTAGTTGTACCATCTAGCTTCTCGTAAGAGAAGTTAACCTCACCCTTCAATAATCTCTCCTCCAGCTTCTTTCTTGATATTTTCTTTTTTGCCATACCAATTATAGTCGTTTTATTGATGTTTGTTTCTAATTCAAATATAGATAGAATTTTCTAATATAAAAAATGATTCTAATCAAAATGTCCAAATCGCCCCAACATTGAAATACCCTTTTGTGAGTCTTTAGAAAGATTGGCGTCTAATCCTATAGACATCATCTCCCAATCCTCACTCTCAATATGGCTCTTAAGTATCGATAAAGCAAACCAATAGTCGACCTTTTTTTCTTTCATCGTCTTCCATACCAACTTTAAAGTCTTTTCTGAGATTGGGTTACCTTTGCAAAAGAAACTCTCACTAACCTCCTGTGGCGCTCCCTCAAGACTTGTGAGCTTGTTATTGTCGCAACAGAAACTCACAACCTTCTGTGGAGCTCCCACAAGACTTGTGAGCCTGTTATTGGCGCACCAGAAACACCCCGGAACCTCCCGTGGCGCTCCCACAAGACTTGTGAGCTTGTTATCTCCGCACCAGAAACCTCCTCCAGCCTCCTGTGGCGCTCCCTCCAGACTTGTGAGCTTGTTATCGCCGCAAGAGAAATACCCTCTAACCTTCTGTGGAGCTCCCACAAGACTTGTGAGCCTGTTATCACCGCAATAGAAACCCCCATTAACCACCCGTGGCGATCCCTCAAGACTTGTGAGCTTGTTACATTCACAATTAAATTTCCCAGTAACCACTCCAAACCGAACACCTTTAAAATCTGTTAAGTTTAGATAAGAAAAATTGAAATCTCCTTCAATATCGACTAGTCCAGTCTTCTCGTTAAAAGTCCACTCGCCTTCAGTGCACTCGTTTAAAAATTCTATTTGTTCTTTATTAAGCTCCATAGTTATTTAGTTAATTGGTTACAATACAAATGTAGAAAAATCTACACAAAGAAAAAAAATGATTCCACAAAAAAGCCCAAGATCACTCTTGGGCCATCGGGATATAAAAAGCAGGAATTACATCCCGAAGAATATACTAGTGGTGTTCTCCTCTTCGTCATCATCCCTTCTCGTGACAACGTGTTTAGCCGCTTTCTCTATTCGGGTGTTGAGCGATTCATCTTCGTAATGTACATCGGATGTCGAAGATAGATCGAAGTATAATTTCTTATTGACCTCGCCTCTACGGTTCTTAGTAAACATAATGAATCGGGATCCGTCTGGTGTAAACCGAAGTTCCATCATACCAGTCGTATTATGTTTAAGTTTATTCGAGCCGACGAACACACCTTCCTTAGTTACTTGTTGAATACAAAGGAAAGAGGTGTAAGCGGATTTAGAGTTACCCCCCGCATTGTTCTTACGCATCAAATCAATCAGCCATTTTTCAGCGGCATTCGAAGACATCTTACATCCTTCTTTGACCGTGTCACACACTTCGACAAATGAATCAATTAACACGACGTCGTATCCTAGATCGAGTGTGCTCTCAATCACTTGTATCGGATTCTCGTCAATGTACTCGCCAAGGAAAAGAATATCAAGGTCGGCAAACTTAGGATATCGTTTAACATAACGGTAAAGATCCACTCGGTCCATCTCACCAGATATAAAAAGCACAGAGTGACCGTTCCGTTTTAAATCCGCTAAGATATCCATCGAAACCGTACTCTTACCGATCCCAGGGTCACCCACCAAAATAAAATTGGTGGATCTTGGAAATCCACCTTCGGAGCTTAGCAAAACATCTATCTTCTTTCCCGTCCTCATTGTCTCGAACAAAGACGGGTCGAAACTGATGTCTCGCATCCTAACTATCTTAGATTTGTCGTTCATCCCAATAAATATAGAAACCCTATTCGGATTTAAAAAACGATTTAATCAAAATGTCCAAATCGATCCATCATTGAAATACCCTTTTGTGCGTCTTTAGAAATTCTCCCGTCTAACTCTCCCTCTAACAGCTTCCAATCCTCAATCTTGATCTCACTCTTAAGTATCGATAAAGCAAACCAATAATCGATCTTCTTCTCACACATAGTCTCCCACACCAACCTTAAAGTCTTTCCTGAGATCGGGCTATCGGAGCAAGAGAAATTCCCTCCAACCTCCTGTGGAGCTCCCTCAAGACTTGTGAGAGAGTTATTGTCGCAATCGAAATACCCTCCAACCTTCTGTGGCGCTCCCTCAAGACTTGTGAGAGAGTTATTGGAGCAATTGAAACCCCCCGGAACCTCCCGTGGCGCTCCCTCAAGACTTGTGAGATTGTTATTGCGGCAATAGAAATCCACTCCAACCTCCCGTGGAGCTCCCTTAAGACTTGTGAGCTTGTTATCTCCGCACCAGAAATCCCCCCCAACCTCCTGTGGAGCTCCCTCAAGACTTGTGAGATTGTTATAGGAGCAATCGAAACTCCCCTCAACCACCTGTGGCGCTCCCTCAAGACTTGTGAGATTGTTATAGGAGCAATCGAAACTCCCCTCAACCACCTGTGGCGCTCCCTCAAGACTTGTGAGCTTGTTATGGTCGCACCAGAAACCCCCCGGAACCTCCCGTGGCGCTCCCTCAAGACTTGTGAGCTCGTTCCGGGAGCAATAGAAACTCCCTTTAACCTCTTGTGGCGCTCCCTCAAGACTTGTGAGATTGTTATCTTCGCAATAGAAAGTCCTAGTAACCACTCCAAACCGAACACCTTTAAAGTCGGTTAATCCTTTGTATTGACAATTGAAATCCCCTTCGATATCGACTAGTCCTGTCTTCTTGTTAATAGTCCACTTGCCATAAGTGCACTTGTTTAAAAATATTATCTGTCTTAGAGTAAGAAAATTAAATCCTAGTATTTTCATATTAATTGGTTACAATACAAATGTAGAAAAATCTACATAAAGAAAAAAATGATTTTAATCAAAATGTCCAAACCGCACCATCATTGAAATACCCTTTTGTGCGTCTTTAGAAATTCTCTCGTCTAAGCCTCTAGACATCTTCTTCCAATCCTCACTCTTGATCTCACTCTTAAGTAACGATAAAGCAAACCAATAGTCGACCTTTTCTTCTTGCATCGTCTTCCATACCAACTTTAACGCCTTTTCTGAGATCGTGTTATTGTAGCATCTGAAATCCCCCCCAACCTCCTGTGGCGCTCCCACAAGACTTGTGAGAGAGTTATCGTGGCACCGGAAATCCCCTCCAACCTCCTGTGGCGCTCCTTCAAGACTTGTGAGCTTGTTATCGGGGCAATAGAAACTCCCTTTAACCTCTTGTGGCGCTCCCTCAAGACTTGTGAGCTTGTTATCGTGGCACCGGAAATCCCCTCCAACCTCCTGTGGCGCTCCCACAAGACTTGTGAGCTTGTTATGGTCGCAATTGAAACTCCCACCAACCTCCTGTGGCGCTCCCTCAAGACTTGTGAGAGAGTTATAGTGGCAATCGAAATACCCTCTAACCTTCTGCGGCGCTCCCACAAGACTTGTGAGCTCGTTCCGGGAGCAATAGAAACTCCCTTTAACCTCTTGTGGCGCTCCCTCAAGACTTGTGAGCCTGTTATTGGAGCAACCGAAATCCACTCCAACCTCCTGTGGAGCTCCCTTAAGACTTGTGAGATTGTTATAGGCGCAATTGAAATTCATTCCAACCTTCTTTGGCGCTCCCTCAAGACTTGTGAGAGAGTTATAGTGGCAATAGAAACGCTCTCCAACCTTCTGTGGCGCTCCCACAAGACTTGTGAGCTCGTTCCGGTAGCAATAGAAACTCTCAGTAACCACTCCAAACTTAACACCTTTAAAGTCGGCTAATTTTTTATCGGAACAATCGAAATCTCCTTCAATATCGACTAGTCTTGTCTCCTGATTAAAAGTCCACCTGCCTTTAGCGAACTGGTCTAAAAATTCTATTTGTTCTTTATTAAGCTTCATAGCTCAAATGTAGAAAATTCTACTTAAAGAAAAAAATGATTCCTAATCTTCGTCATTACAAGCGATCATATCCCTTAGTTGACTAGCAACCTCATAGTTCTCATCAGCAACGGCTAACTCTAACATGTAGTCAATTACCACTCTCGGAAAGTCTTCAATGACACCCTTGTTGTAAACCGATTTGATATAAGTCTTCTCGTAATCCTCAAGCTCTTCGACACTCTCAGCCTCGATATCATACACACGGTCTGTGAGATAACTTTCATATCCCGTGATATCAGCGGCCATCTCATAAGCCTCTTCGGAACCACCCTCAGGGATGTTCTGACTAACAATCTCTCCGTTCTCCAAACTGTACTCACCGACATTATGACCAAAATCCTCATCCGCAAATCTCACATGAAACACAACATCCGGATACTTACGACTTAAAGCCTCCATTACAGGATACGGATTACTCCAAGCCGTATGGAAATAAATTCCATCGTCTCCGTTCTCGTTGGTGTCATATGCGTTCCACTTAGTACCCCAATTAGCATTACTCCATGAATACCAATCACGGTGTCCGTATAATCGCTCATTATCCAAAGCCCTCTGAGCCTCTTCGAGATTAGCCGTGCCCTTCTCGAGCATATGATCGATTAAATCTTCTGGTGTCGCAAACTCAGTCGCCCATTGATATCCCATTATCTCATTAATCCCCGTGGGATCACCAGCACGATACTTCAAGATAGCAAGTCCGTTACTCGTACTGCTGCCGCTAGTGATATCCAAGCTCTCTGGCCTCGGAACGATTTTATTAAAATCGATATGTCTGATATTCCCTTCCTCATCAACGGAAATGATCTCACCCTTAATCTGTGCTACCCTCTTGGCGTCGCCTTTGAGAGTCAAAATGTTTGAAATGTGATTCGGCATTGTCTATTATTTTTACAAATTTAATCTTCTTTTTTCAATAAATCCATAATATCGTCACGCTCGTCCTGAAGCATTACGTTATTCATATAAGAAACTAAAATATCAACCGCATTCAATCCATGCTCTCCACTAGTCTCTACCATATTAACGAGTAATAACTCTATAGCAAGATTTCTTTCCGATTCTTTTGTGTTTTCCATTTTTTTTGTTTTATTGGTTATCTCAAATGTAGAAAATTCTATTTAAAGAAAAAAATGATTCTAATTAAAATGTCCAAATCGTCCCAACATTGAAATACCCTTTTGTGTGTCTTTAGATAATCTATCGTCCAATCCTCTAGACATCTTCTTCCAATCCCTACTCTTGATCTCACTCTTAAGTATCGATAAAGCAAACCAATAATCGATCTTCTTCTCACACATAGTCTCCCACACCAACTCTAACGTCTTCTCTGAGATCGGGTTATCGCCGCACCAGAAGAAACCTCCCCCAACCTCCTGTGGCGCTCCCACAAGACTTGTGAGCTTGTTACGGGAGCAATAGAAACCCCATCCAACCTTCTGCGGCGCTCCCTCCAGACTTGTGAGCTTGTTACTGGAGCAATCGAAACCCACTCCAACCTTCTGTGGCGATCCCTCAAGACTTGTGAGAGAGTTATTGGAGCAAATGAAATTCCCAGTAACCACTCCAAACTTAACACCTTTAAAGTCGGTTAATTTTTCCGAGGCACAATCGAAACACCCTCCGATGTCAACTAGTCCAGTCTTCTCGTTAAGAGTCCACACTCCATCAGTGTACTTGTCTAAAAATTCTATTTGTTCTTTATTAAGCTTCATATATCAAATGTAGAAAAATCTACCTAAAGAAAAAAATGATTCTAATTAAAATGTCCAAATCGTCCCAACATTGAAATACCCTTTTGTGCGTCTTTAGATAATCTATCGTCCAACTCTTTAGACAGCTTCTCCCAATCCCCACTCTTGATCTCACTCCTAAGTAACGATAAAGCAAACCAATAGTCGACCTTCTTCTCACACATAGTCTCCCGCACCAACTCTAACGTCTTCTCTGAGATCGGGTTATTGGAGCAAAGGAAACACCCGCCAACCTTCTGTGGCGCTCCCTCAAGACTTGTGAGATTGTTATCGTAGCAAGATAAATCCCCGCCAACCTTCTGTGGCGCTCCCTCAAGACTTGTGAGAGAGTTATAGGAGCAAGAGAATCTCCCTCCAACCTTCTGTGGCGCACCCTCAAGACTTGTGAGAGAGTTATAGGAGCAATAGAAACTCCCTCCAACCTCCTGTGGCGCTCCCACAAGACTTGTGAGCTTGTTATCGTGGCAATCGAAACTCCCCTCAACCTTCTGTGGCGCTCCCCTAAGACTTGTGAGATTGTTATTGTGGCAATCGAAACTCCCCTCAACCTTCTGTGGCGCTCCCCTAAGACTTGTGAGATTGTTATAATTGCAAGAGAAACTCCTTCCAACCTCCTGTGGCGATCCCTCAAGACTTGTGAGCTTGTTATTGCGGCAATAGAAACTCCCTTTAACCTCTTGTGGCGCTCCCTTAAGACTTGTGAGCCTGTTATTGGAGCAACCGAAATACCCTCCAACCTCCTGTGGCGCTCCCACAAGACTTGTGAGCTTGTTATCGTGGCAATCGAAACTCCCCTCAACCTTCTGTGGCGCTCCCCTAAGACTTGTGAGCATGTTATAGGAGCAATCGAAACTCCCCTCAACCTTCTGTGGCGCTCCCCTAAGACTTGTGAGATTGTTATAATTGCAAGAGAAACTCCTTCCAACCTCCTGTGGCGATCCCTCAAGACTTGTGAGCTTGTTATTGTCGCAAATGAAATCCCATCCAACCTTCTGTGGCGCTCCCACAAGACTTGTGAGAGAGTTATTGGAGCAACTGAAATTCCTAGTAACCACTCCAAACCGAACACCTTTAAAGTCGGTTAAGTTTTTACTTCGACAATAGAAATCCCCTTCGATATCGACTAGTCCAGTCTTCTCGTTAAGAGTCCACTTGCTGCCATAAGTGCACTTGTTTAAAAATTCTATTTGTTCTTTATTAAGCTCCATAGTTATTTGGTTACAATACAAATGTAGAAAAATCTACTTAAAGAAAAAAATGATTCTAATCAAAATGTCCAAACCGTCCCATCATTGAAATACCCTTTTGTGTGTCTTTAGATAATCTATCGTCCAATCCTCTAGACATCTTCTCCCAATCCTCACTCTCGATCTGGCTCTTAAGTATCGATAAAGCAAACCAATAGTCGACCTTTTTTTCTTGCATCGTCTTCCACACCAACTCTAACGTCTTTTCTGAGATCGTGTTATCGGAGCACCAGAAACTCCCCTCAACCTCCTGTGGCGCTCCCACAAGACTTGTGAGCTTGTTACTTGAGCAATAGAAATACCCTCCAACCTTCTGTGGCGCTCCTTCAAGACTTGTGAGCTTGTTATGGTCGCAATCGAAACTCCAACCAACCTCCTGTGGCGCTCCCTCAAGACTTGTGAGAGAGTTATTGTCGCAATCGAAATTCCCTCCAACCTTCTGTGGCGCTCCCACAAGACTTGTGAGCTTGTTATTGGAGCAATAGAAATTCCTTCCCACCTTCTGTGGCGCTCCCACAAGACTTGTGAGCTTGTTATGTGAGCAATCGAAACACCCAGTAACCACTCCAAACTTAATACCCTTAAAACTTGATTCTCCTCGCCTCCCACAATCGAAATCACCTTTAATATCGACCAGTCCAGTCTTCTCGTTAAGAGTCCACCTGTCTTTAGCGAACTGGTCTAAAAATTCTATTTGTTCTTTATTAAGCTTCATATATCAAATGTAGAAAAATCTACCTAAAGAAAAAAATGATTTAGGAAGCTTTTGGATCGTACTTAGATAATATTTTTAAAACCCGATCCCGATGCTTACTCTCGTATATGCTCATGAAAGTCAACCAATGGGCAAACTGTAGTCTCTCGGCAAAAAGCAAATCCGGGGTTTTAAAAGGAGCTCCAACTGAGAGTTTACCGATGAGCTCTCGTAATCCACCAAGAGAAATTTGCAGCTGCATAAAAGCATCCGGGTCGATTCCGTCTACCAATTGTTTAAACTTGACATCCGTCTTACCTTCGATATCTTCAACATCCACACCGAAGAATTCTCCGCTTCCCATACGTCCACCTAAATCCTGATACAACTTATTATGTACACGAGACATTTCTTCATATACACTCTGAAGCTCTTCCCGCATCCGGTCAAATCGTGCATCGCTCTTTTCCAACACGGCAGTTGAGATACCTAATATACGTCCCATACGCTTGCTCACGTCGTTACCCTCGTAAAAGTGATCTGCGATGTTTCTTGAAACCGCTAATGCCGCTGTCTTGGTTGTGTCTTTCATAATCTCCTTTTCTGTAAATGTAGAAATTTCTTATAAAACAAAAAAATGATTTCCAAAAAATTCCAATCCGAGGGGAAAATTTCTATCCCCGGGGGTTCCACAGGAACCGCGATTCCGAGAGATGTCCGAACACTTTCCGCTCGGATTCCGAACGAGTTCCGAGCGGCATCCCGCTGGGATTTTCTTGGAATCTCTGGGATTTCCGAATTTCCTCGCACAACAAAAAACCGAGTCCTTTTGAGACTCGGTCTTATGATAACCAATTATAAACCTAAATAATACGGAAAACAAAGATATGTTTTACAAAGCAAATGTACGCTTACTTTACCGAATAAAAAAACAATTCTCGGATAAATATCATATGAAACGTATAAAATCATTCGGAACTCTTTCGGAATCCACATCGGACACCCCAGTTTACACATCGAGACTCTCCAGCTACAAGAAAAATGACAGGCCCACTCAGATAGACACCTATGACGAACCCAAGTCCCTATATGGCATGAACGTCACAGACGGGAAGGTGGAATGGACACTACAAATCCAACACTTCAACTACGGAATAGACATAGGACACGAAGGAGCAAGAATTAAATCCCTAACACTCCACATCGAGAAGGACGACGAATACACAGGAGAACCAGAGGAAGACACTATAGAACTCACGGAAGAAGACATCAACCACGAGAATCTAAAATACGAAGTAAACCAATTTCCTCTAGACCTGGACGCAATAGAGATCGATATGAATCAATCAGAAGATCCCAAAGACTGGAACATCACACTAAAGATAGGAAGAATCTCTGACTATTAGAAAATTCCACACACGTACGCGCACATCCGCACGGGGTCCCCGGTACATCCCCCCACTAAAAAGACCAGCCCGAAAGACTGGTCTTTTCTTTTTATAATCTCGAGGGGTGTGAGATTAGTTTGTCATTTTAACTTCCATGCCCTCAGCGGTAACGTTCAGTGTGACATTAACACCAAACTCTTTAACTAGCTTAGCTAAATCCGCAAGATCAATATTGCTAGTTGGCTTAACCGGCTCAGCAACTTTAATCTCGCCCTGCTTATTCTCAGCAGCCATCACTAGCACATCAGCAACCAACTCAGGAGTACTCATCACGTTCGCCAATGGCTTACGTACTCTCTTAATTCCAGTAGGCGGAACAAATCGATCTCCATCAGAGATAAATCCATCCTCTACCAACTTACTCTTCTGACACATGATAGATGCAGGGGTTCTTCCTAGCAAATCTGTAGTCTCCTTAATAGTCATCTTACTAAGAACCGCGTCCCGTAATAACTCATTCTCAGTATCAGTCCATCTGTAGTTAGCTCGATTGTAAGTGGGAGACGACTTAGATGTTCTAATCTTTCTAGCATCTGATTTAATCCCCTCTCTCTTTACTAACAAAGGGTTGTTGCTTCTCTTACCTTTAAGATGAAAACCTCTAGGACGCACCTTGTCGCCTAACCATCTGCGTAAACTCTCGGAGTTAATATCAAACTCCTTGGAAACCTCTCTCAAGGTTTTACCATCAGCTACATATGATCTCATAGCAGCCACTCTTACATTTTTTGGAATCTTCTTTCCCATATATTAAAATTAAATTGTTTACAAATCTTCAACGAAGAACATCGCCATCGTTATTCTCTTACCATTAGCTCGGGCAATCTGACGGGCAACACCAGCTATCTCCTTCGCCTTATCCCTCGGACTCACCTCAGAACTTACTGGGATATTCACCTCTCCACTCTTAGTCTTCACCTTAACACTCTTAGTCTTCTTCACTCTCTTCTCGGACAATCCCATCGCACTCTTCTGATACTGTACCGCAGCAGGGGTTCTACCAAGAGCCTCTGCGATCTCCTTGATACTCTTACCACTCTTGTACATACCCTTCAGAGTCTTACGATCATCCTTAGTCCATGCAGTGGAATCATTAGAAGGAGTTTCTTTTTTCTTTATAATCATAACCTTTTACTTTTTTTGTTTTTAGATTTTATGCAAATCTAGAAGTTCTCTTCAGAAGAAAAAAATGATTTCTGAATTTTCCTACAATTCCCACATCTCTCTATTACATACGGACTCCCGGGACGCACCCGAGATCGCCCCCGCATACGCATACACACACGGGGGTTTCCAAGAGTTTCCAAGAAATTCCCGGGGTATCTCAGGGATTCCCAGGAAGTTCCCCGAAGATCCATCCTAGATATCCAGGAGATTCCCCGAAATTCCCAGATAATCGCCCGCTCGAGACCGCGTGGGGTCCCCCTGGGGGCCTTCTGAGGCGCACGTAGAAAGAGGGTTTAACCTCGATCACTTTGTGGTATATTCTACGGGCCTTCTACCAGGGAGTTCTGTGGGATCTTTTCAGGGAATATCTAGGAGTATTTTAGCTGCACGGGACGCTGAGAAAATCCCCTTGTAGGTCTATCTATTAACTACGTGTATACGTGTGAGCGCGGGGTCATCCATACGTCCCCTTCTCTATACAGTATGTGTGGATGTTCTCTATACAGTAGGGATAGGTGTCTATATAGGTATGTGAGTGATGTATACTATGTGTAGGGTAGTGATTCTTTTTGTTTTGTGTGTTTTAATTATGGTTGGTGTATTATTAGGTGTATGTGTATACTGTATAGAGGTGTGTATATGTATAGAGAGATGTATATAGATAGTAGTTATTAGTAGGTGTTAATAGATGATAGTAGTGATGGGATTATTGTCTATAAGAGCGGGGGCATGATTGGGGGATTTTTGGTGTTTAGTCCCCCCTCGGAAAGGGTGGAAAATTCGGGATTTATTTTGGAGATTTTGGTGGAAAATTCGGGGGACTAAACGGGGATTTTTCTATTCCGCGCTTTGTGGATGTTTAAGCTAAGATAATGAGGAGGAGGCGAGGCGAAATGGAAAAATGAGGCGAAATTGGGTAGTGAAAACGGGGCGAAACGGGGCAAGTGAGGCGAGTGTTGCCTCGGTGGATGAGGAGGGTATTGAAATGGATATATAGAGTATGACCAGAGACGAGCTTATCAAGGTATTAGAGAAGAAAGGTTACTCCTACAAGATAGAAGGGGATAAGATAGTTGTTACCTATTATAATGGGGATGTCAATTTGAGTTCCCTAACGAGTCTTCCCCCTGGTGTGGAGTTCAGAAATAAAGGGTTTGTCCTTTTGGAATCACTAACGACACTTCATCATGGTGGGGTATTCAATAATGAAGGGAGTGTCTTTTTGAATTCACTAACGACACTTCATCATGGTGGGGTATTCAATAATGAAGGGAGTGTCTTTTTGAATTCACTAACGACACTTCATCCTGGAGTCCAATTCAATAATGGTGGAGAGGTCATTTTGGGTTCACTAGAGACACTCCCTCGTGGTGTGGTGTTCAAGAATAGATGGGGTGTCCAGCTTTCAGTATTAAAATCTATTCCCCCCGGTACAGAGTTTAGAAATGGTCGTGGTGTCGATTTGGGATCACCAAAAGGATGGTTTAGTGAATGGAAAGGAAATATAAAAGGTATAGATTCAAATAGGCTATTGAACGTGATGATTAAACAAGAGATGTTTATATGACCAGAGAAGAGTTTAAGAAGGTATTAGAAGATAATGAATACTCCTACGAGATAGAAGGGGATCGGATAGTTGTTACGCATAGGAAGGATGTCTATTTGAGATCTCTAACGAGTCTTCCCCCTGGGGTGGAGTTCGAGAGTGGAGGGTATGTCTATTTGGAATCTCTAACGAGTCTTCCCCCTGGGGCCCAGTTCAAGAATAGAGGGTCTGTCTATTTGGAATCACTAATGAGTCTTCCCCCTGGTGTGGAGTTCAATAATGGAGGGAATTATGGAGGTAATGTCTATTTGAAATCACTAACGAGTCTTCCTCCTGGGGTCCAGTTCAAGAATAGAGGGTCTGTCAATTTGGAATCACTAATGAGTCTTCCCCCTGATGTGAAGTTCGAGAATGTAGGGGAGGTCCGTTTGGATTCGCTAAAGACACTCCCTCCTGATGTGAAGTTCGAGAATGTAGGGTGGGTCCTTTTGGATTCACTAGAGACACTCTCTCCTGGGGTTGAGTTCAGGAATAAGGGGTGTGTCAGTTTACATTCCCTAACGAGTCTTCCCCCTGGGGTGGAGTTCGAGAATGATGGGTATTCCGATTTGAAATCCCTAATGGGGGGATGGTTTGATGATTGGAAAGGTAATATAAGAGGAATAGGATCTAATAGGTTGCTTAATAAGATGATAGAATTAGGGTTATTCGATAAAAAATAAAAGGATGACAAGAGAAGAGTTTATAGAGGTATTAGAAAATAAAAGGTATTCCTACGAGATAGAAGGAGATAAGATAGTGGTTACTGATTATGGGTATGTCGATTTGTCTTTACTAACAAGCCTTCCCTCTGTGGTGGAGTTCAATAATAGAGGTGATCTCAATTTGAAAAGATTAAAAACACTTCCCCCTGGTGTCCAGTTCAAGAATTGGGGGGATGTCTATTTGAACTCGCTTAAGACTCTTCCGCCAGATGACCAATTCAATAATAAGGGGTATGTCAATTTGTCTTCACTAACAAGCCTTCCTCCTGGTGTCCAGTTCCATAATGGAGGTGGTGTCTATTTGGAATCAATAATCGGGGGATGGTTTAATCGCTGGAGTGGTAACATAGAAGGAATAGATAGTACTATATTATTAAACTTGATGATCAAAAGAGGAATGTTTATATGACAAGAGAAGAGTTTATAGAGCAATTAGATTATATGGGCGTTCCTTATAAGATAGAAGGCGATAAGATAGTTGTAAATGGAACAAATATAAAGCTTAATTTATTAGATAGTATTCCATCAGGAGTTCGTTTTGATAATAGGATTGGTGTGAGCTTGGTGTCGCTAAAACACCTTCCACCTGATGTAGTTTTCAATAATAGGGAGGACGTATTTTTTAGAGATATAGAGACAATCTCTCCTGGTGTGGAATTCAGAAATGGTGGATATGTATATCTTGGAAAATTCACGGATGGTGGGCTTTTCCATTATTGGGATGGTAATATAAAAGGAATAGATAGTAAGAGATTATTGAACTTGATGATTAAACAAGAGATGTTTATATGACCAGAGAAGAATTTATAGATCAATTAGATAAGGACAAGATCACTTATAATTTATTAGGTAGTGATATAGAGATCACTGGTTCTAATGGTCTTGCTTACAAGTGGAACGTGGGTATTAGTCATGTAAAGGCATTGCCTTCTGGTGTTATATTTAATAATAAGGGCAATGTTCATATACCAGATCTACAAGAGATTCCTGAGGGAGTTCAGTTTAACAACGGGGGTAACATTGTTTTAGGATTATACGAGCAAGGTATTAAGATACATCCTTCCACTGTGTTTAATAATGGCAAGAGTAAGATTATGATTGGGTATCAAAGGGGTGGTAAATACATGTTTAACACATCTGATGATTGGGGTGAATCTTGGGATGGTTCTATCGATGATATAAACACCAAGAGATTGTTTAAGCTCCTGGTTAAGCGAGGGGTATTTTTATGAGTGTGACAAATAAATTTTTGTGGGAAATCAAGGAGCTTGGATATAGAGCGGATCTGAGTGGTGATAGAATAATAGAATAATAGTCTCCGTGCCTGTTACGAAAAAGCGAGGATTATACAGTGTTTTATACATAAGCGGGATTGTAGATATTCCACCAAGGGTCACCTTTAAGGGTGACTTTATAAACATGCACTATATCCCTTTTTGGAATATACCAAAAGACACAGAGTTCGATGGTATTGAAAAAGTGATCCTCAAGGAGTTTAGGACTGACGATCCACAGGATTTTGATTTACCAGGCGTCGATAGTATGAGACTCTTCAAATTGATGGTTAAAAGATTAGGGGTTTAGAAATCATTTTTTATTTTATTAAGAGTTTTCTATCTTTGTGTTTGTATGGAGAAACACACACAGAAAGGACCTGATGGTTACATGATGATCGGAGCTAACATGGGTAATGTTATACCTATGGATGTTATAGGTATTCAGCATAAAGGAGATATAGATGTCGCACATATTGTTTTTCTTATTGATGATGAGAGATTTAAGAACAAGCTCGTTATAACCCCTGGTCTAATAACATACACGGATTTTAAGAACTCTCAAAAACAAATAAGCATCTATAGATCCGCTCCTGAATGTTTAGAAAATTCTCCAAATAAATGGAGATTGATGGATATAGATGAGCTTGAGGCTTTCTATGATTTTTATAAGCGAGAGGGGATGGGTCAGTTCTATGATTTGGTTGAGGATTATAGTTTCGAATACGGATCATCAGATTTTGTGGATATAGATCGCACTGAAACAAGTAAGATCTATTGTGTGGATTTTGGGAGTGGTAAAAGAAAGACAAGATATCAATATCAGGATAAGGCTTTGATGATGATAAGGAAAGTCACTGATGATGACATTGTCACCATAATGAAGGACATGATTGATAGAGTGGCTTTTACCGAATTTAGTTTTATTGCGGAGAAGGTGATAAAGCTTTATCCGAACTTAGAGGAGAGAATCAAATCACTAGCTGGTGAGGATGCTGATGATTCTTTCAAGGGATCGAGATTTCTTAGAATTTTTGAAACTTATTAATAAAGATTATGGAGCTTACAGAAAAACAAGAGAAGTGGTTGAATAGATGCGTAAATGGTTATACTTGGTGGAGGAATATACCCGGGCATTTTGAGGTCAACCAAGAAACTGGACTAGTTGATATCTATGGAACTTTTGATTGCTCTAATCAGGGTATAGAAGATTTTATGGGTATTAGATTTGGAGTGGTTACAGGAATAAAATTTGATTGCTCATATAACGAACTTACAAGTCTTGAAGGTGCTCCTCTTGAAATAGGGAGTAGTGAGGATAGTATGGCTGCTGGAGCTGAATTTTTATGCTCGCATAACAATTTAAAGAAACTAGGAAACGTTCTTCCTAAACAAAAGAATTATTTAACATACTTCGACTGCAAGGATAATCTTTTGGAAAATCTGGTAGGGCTTCCCAAAAATATTATGAATTTAGATTTTTCTAAAAACAGGATAATAAGTCTCAAAGGAATACCCTTAGGATTTAGATTTACCGAGGAATTTTATTTAAAACATTTTTATAATGAATCATATCGACCGGATATAGTTCACGAGTTAGATTATATTAGATGTGAAGGAAATATAATTCCGGAAAGAAGAATAAGAAGCATATACAAAACTATGGTGGAATTCCAGTGTGATTATTGGATGGCTTTAGCTCTTCATGCTAAAGGTATAAAATATTGGAGTCCTGATATATGGGAGAAGATTCTTAAGGATCCTGAAGTAAAGCATTTCTCTGATTTAACTGAGGGATTTGATTCTGTTGCTATATCAGAAATGTATATGGCTTCTTTGGCTCTATCTGAATTAGAAATGAATTTATAATCCAGAGTTTAACGTTAACCTCTAAATTTATTTAATAAATCGTTTTTTTAATCTGACCCGATATTCTACATTTGAGAGTGTAATAATTAAGAAATATGGAAAAAAAAGACAAAGCAAAATTTTTCTTCGGATTGGATATCCTTTTAATTTCTCACGAATTAGAATCAATAGAAGAAAAAGACAAAAGAAATGATAGAGCGGGTTCCCTTATTAGGAGAGCAGCTGTTATTTATATGAACGGCGGTAACCAATATAGGGATATGATATATGATGTTTTTAATAACGCACTAAAAGAATACCAAGATTGGTATTACAATAATATTTATAGCGTCGTAATGAGTAATCCAGTTCATCTAATGGAAGATGGAGATGCTTGTCCAATCCCTAAATATGATGTTAACAAATATGATCTCAATAAATACTTCGATGGACTCAATAAAGAGGCATTCGAGGAGTTACAAAAGTTGATATTCTTTCTTAAAGATCCAGCATCACAAGAGGCATTAGAAAATTTTGGTAAAGTTCACGGAAGTGATAATGAAAAATTCGCTGATGAATCTAGAAACTTCTATGTACTAGCCCATAGTATTTTAGTTGCAACATTAGAGGGAGGTGAATTTTTAGATAGATTGGAAAAGATATTTGGGGGATATGGTCTTTCAGACCAAGATTCCAAAGATCTAAATGAATTTTCTGAAAAAACACTAAGTAATCCTTCAGAAGCAAATAGGTTAAAGGATGAAGTTGTTAAGAATTTCTCCATAGAAAAGATCGCTAAAGACTTCTTGAAATATTCTAGAAGTAATTAATAATATTGTCTCAGGACAAAGGGTAGAGAAGACCCGATTTACAGCTAGCCCCTTTTAGGGGCTTTTTTATTGGAAATTTTTATTAGATTCGTGTCTATAAAAGGCACAATGAATGACAAAATTCCTGAAATTATTAGACACTGTGTTAAGTGGTACTCGTTGGGGATTGATACCCGCATCTGTAAAATAGAAGGAGAGTTTGGAATAAGAAAATTACACAAGAATTCTGTGGAATTTTCCATAGAAAATGCAAAAAAATTCAGAGATAAGTACTCAGATTACAATTTTTTAGGGGTCTGCTTGAGAAATTCTGGTCTAATGTGTCTTGATATAGAAGGAACACCTCGTTCAGTAGAGGAATTTATGGGGATTTTAGAGGAGAAATCTCTAAAAATTGGTGATTTCTTAGTGGAAAGCACTATGAATGGAGGGCTTCATCTGTATTTTAGAGTTCCTAATGGATGGAAAACAAAGAATATTTATGATTGTAGGTTAGGAGATATCAATTTTGATGTCCTTTTCAATGGAAAATCGTTTACTTCACCCTCAGAATTTAGAGGTAAGTCTTATAAATTCATAGGTAGATCCTTTTTCAGTCTCAATTCAGTAGGAGATATTCCTGAATTTCCTCAGGAGCTTTATTTTTTAATTGAAAATAGGGATAAATAATAGATACAAAATCAAAAAATGGAAATAACAAAATTTATATTCGTTCCCGATGGTCATTATGGATATCCAACACCGGAAGACGGGGATACACCCCGTGATTATCATGCTTTAGTTGAAGAATATTGTGACTCTTCATATAGCGCATGGAATATGGGAGATTTTTCTGAAGGGGAACCAGACGAGGATGACTACGAAACATCGGAAGAATATGATGAAGCATATGCAGAATGGGAGGAAAATCAAGACAGTAATAAAGTGGACTGTTATGATGAATACGGATGCTATGATGTTTTTAGAAATTCATATGAAATGCTATCAGATGGGGTAGATCCGGAAGATATATTTGATTCATTTTTTAATTATGATGGGACTTCATGTCACGATGATTTCATGCAGAGTGCTGCTAATACTGAGGGTGTTGTTTATGTTATTTCTAGAGGAAGCGATGATGAGATAGCACTAGCAGGACAAGTTTATCCTCTTTCATCCGATGCACAAGAAATATCAGAGATTCTTTCAGACACAATAGTAAAAGAGTATAGAAATAAAAACCCTAAAGCTGGCGTTATGTACAAAGATATATCATCTTCAATCTCAGGTGTTGATGATAAGGTTAGATCTAAGCTTTCACCTGAAGAATATGATGATCTGAATAGGGCAGGTAAAGGTGGATCTATGCTAAGGAGATTTGGAATAGATTAAAGAAAGGGGTCCCAATCTACAAGGAGGTGTATCCGGTCGGATACACCTTTATTTTGAACGCTGTGTGGGCTCCTCACATTACTTATCTCCCAGATCTCACCCTCTTTCATATTTTTCTCCTCACCATCTATCTCAAATATACAATCAGGATTGGTTATTATAGGGATGTGTATTCTGTGGCATCTATTAAATCTTTCTCCTATAGGATTTGCGTCTATATGTCTTGCTATAGATTTGCCCATTGGGAGATTTATAAGGATTACACTCATAAAATCCCCGCTTTTACATAAAGATTCCCTTATTATACTTTCTATTTTATCAAGATCATCCTTAAAGATCGAATAATAAGGATCCCATTTTTGTTGTGACGTAAATTTTTCTGACCATATAAGAGGTATTGTCTTGGTTTCGATGTGATCCTTATATCTTAATTGTCTAAAATCATAATCATCCCAATCAAGATCACTAGTTAATATCTTTTCTTTCCAGAGAGAGACGTCAATGTCTCCCACAAATCTGTATTTTATTTCATCAGGAAGTATCAAATCAATGATATATATAAAGTAAATATAGTAATAAAAATGAAATATCTAAAGCTTTTCGAAGAGTTTACCAGCTATAATTCTAAAACATCTTATAGTGGGATGTCAAAAATATCAGAGGGGAGATCTAAAGGATCTGTTAACTGGTTTACTGGGGATGAGATAGATAAAATCAGGGAAAGAGCTTCACAGCTAGGTGTTCCTAGGATTCTTAATAAAAGCAGGGGAGTTTCAATGAGCTTTTTTGGAGAAGCTAATGGGTTAGGAGGATTAGAAGAATCGCTTCACAACTTCTTTACCCGCGGTGGAAATTTATGTAATACAGTTTCGATAGAAACTAAAAGAGGGGATTATCAAATAGTAAAAAGAGGAGGCGAGTTTAAGCTAAATGGCAAAAACGTCGGAAAAGATATCTCAGGTGCACTAAGTATGATGCTTTAATGAAATACTACAACTTAGGAATATTTGATATAATGAGGGAGGATGTTTCTTTCGAAAGAAATAAGAATCCTAATGTCCCCCTACAATATAGATTCGATAACAGAATTATGTTCGATGAAGCTGTTTCTTATGCTGAAGATCTTGGAGATGGATGGAGACTTCCAACTATGGGGGAGATTATTTTTCTTCAAGAATATAATGATATGAATATTCTTAATTTTTCTAATTCTGGAGCTTATTGGGTTTCTGGGGGATTAGAGGGGGATGAAGACATGGGAAAATATTCCGCATGGGCATATTATTTTAATCTGAGAAGAAGGGGAGGAATACCAAAAACAGAAAGACTTAATTTACGTCTAGTTAGATCAATATAATCGTACGATAATTAATAACATACGTCTGTTAATTTCATGCTAATAAATATTAGGATTTTTTAAATCTTGTAATATATAGATAGTAATTCCCCATATAATTTGTAATGTCACGGTATGAAAAAAATCTTATCCTTTATAATTTTAATGATGTGTGGTTTTTATGGATTATCACAATGTAATAACTACCAGATTTATGAGAGCTTCACGGGTTCTTTACCAACACAAGGTGGTACGTGGACTGAAAACTCAATGATAGTAGTTACCACACCAGTTAGAACTGGAACACACGCAATTGGTTTTAATGGTTCCGGTGATTGGATCAGAATACCCCAGATTGCCAATCCTGGAGTACTTTCATTTTGGTACAGAAGAAGTTCAAACACAACCGCTTGGACTTTAAATATTCAGACATCGCCTGATGGAACTACATGGACAACTAGAGGTTCTGTAACAGCACCTACAGCGACATACCAACAATATAGTTTAAATATTGGTTCGCTTGGTTTAACTAATGTTTTTATTAGATTGATAGACGCTAGAGCGTCTGGGACACACCAACGTTATGTAGAAGATCTAAGTATTACATCGACATCTTCATCTGTAAATACTTTAATTCCAATATTAGGTGCATGTTCACAAACATTAACATCAACTTTAACATATTCACTATCTGATGACGGTGGCCCAGCAGGACCTATTTCAACAGGATATGGTAATAGCGTAGATAGAACAATCACATTAACACCGTCAGACAATACCAAGAAGCTGCAATTAAATTTTAGTCAATTGGATTTGGAAACGAGTTGGGATTACTTGTATATCTATGATGGTGCAAACACATCAGCTCCGTTGCTTGCAACCTTGAACGGTACAACAATACCAAGTGCAATAACCGCTGAAAATGCTTCTGGACAATTAACAATAAGATGGACTACCGATGGTTCAAATGTAGGTGCTTGGGGTGGATTTTTAGCAAGCATTACATCGGTAACTATATGTACGACACCAACAAACGGAGGAACATTATCTTCAACAAAAACCAATACGACGGTTAATGATGCAACAACACTTACAACTTCCGGAAATGGTGGAACTATAACTAAATTAGAATGGTCATATAATAACTTTACAAGTGTTGCGGGATCTATATCAAGTCCCTCCAATCCATACACTTTTATGATGAACATACAACAATCACAGATTTATTTCAGAACAACATCAAAAGACGGTACATGCCCCTCAGGTAACTCAAACATTGTAACGGTCAACTTGAACAACGCAACACCATACTCTAGTTCTAGCGGAACTTATGGAATACAAGATGGCGATCATGTCACTAACGTAACTTTAGCAAACATAAACAATACCTCAACAAACGATGGAGATTCCTATCAAGATTTTAGATCTCAGATAATTGAAGTAGCCAAAGGAACACAATACACACTATCAGTTACCGCGACAAACACCTTCAATCCTGGTCAAGGGTATGCTGCGTGGATTGATTGGAATGGAGATGGTGTTTTTCAGACAACTGAAAATGTGTTACAATCTGCACCAGCAAATAGTGTTTCACAAAATATAACAGTACCAATAGATGCTATAACAGGTGATGTATTAATGCGAGTTTTATCCGTTTGGAATACAACACCATCAACTAATGCTTACTCAACTACTGCTTATCGATGGGGTGAGATAGAAGAATATACCGTTAGAATATCAGTTGAATTACCAATTGAATTAGTTAGTTTTTCTTCTACCTGTATAGGAAGTGGTTCTCTCATAACATGGAAAACTTCCTCTGAGAACAACACCTCACATTTTACTTTGGAAAAATCTAAAGATGGATCAAACTGGTACATAATAAATAATCAACAAGCTGCAGGTAATAGCAACAATCTAATTACCTATACATTTACTGACGAGGAAAAGAATAATGATATCAATTACTACAGATTAAATCAATATGATATAGATGGAACATATGAAACATTCGGTCCCATTTCTAATAATTGCTTAGAGGAGTCATCAGGATATTTCTCTATATTTCCAAACCCGAGTACAAATTCTTTTAGTGTCATAATAAATAATAGTTCTTTAATAGGGACTTGCTTTTTATACATTAGGGACGAAGGAGGAAGAATAGTATATGATAAAAATATTGAAGTCACACAAGGAATAAATCTATATCTTATAGATAAATTAGATATATCACCCGGATTTTATTACATATCAGTAGTAAACTCTAAATACACGACTGGAATTTTAAAGCAGATAATTAAATAAATCATTTTTTTTATTAGCTCTAGTTATCTACATTTACGTTATGGAAGATTTCGATAGAATCGATGGGATAACTTATGTTGTACATTTCAAAAAGTACACACACGATATCTATATTGGAAGACCAAGTAAGTGGAGTAATCCATATACTCATAAAGATCTTGATAAGACACAAGCAAAATTTCAAGTCTCCTCTAGAAAAGAAGCAATAGAGGGATATGAGAAGTATTTAAGGGAGAGCGGATTAATAAAGGATATAGATGAATTGAGAGGTAAGGTACTAGGATGTTGGTGCTGTAACAAGCCCGCAGATGGATCAGAAAAGACTTTCCTTTGTCATGGTCAAGTCTTAGCAAAATATCTCAATAGCGAGCTTAAAAACAAACAAAAACAATTAATATAATGAGTAGATACGTTATACAATTAGAGGGAAACAGAGAATTCGTATATGGATATGACCACGCTCTAAAATACTTCTACGAATTATGGGATAATACTCTAGGGGAGGAAGACCATGAATGTATTGTTGAGGATAAATCTTATCTTTTTAGTAAGCTTAAAAAAGAAGAAATGTTGGAAATGATGACTAAATATAATGCTAACAAGGAGCATATATTTTTAATGGCCATGGATTTACCTTTTTAGGAACTCGTACTCGTAATCAAAACCCCCAGATTCTGCACAAAGATGAGAACAAATAGCCCTTCCGAATATATGTAATAATTTTTTCAGAGAATCCTCATTGTTCTCGCCTAGAAATTTTCTAAGATCAAGCTTAAATTGACATCTCATTAAAAACCCGTAGAGATCCTGGTAATTGGATTTTAGGTCATTCATTATTTGAACAAACATGCTATCCATGATATCATTAATATCATCCTCATCGAAATACAACTGTTCAGTATCCCATTTACTGTTTAATATGTTATAGAGAAGATCCGATCTATTATCTGCCTCTATTAACATCTTTAATACCTCAGGATCCTCCTCTGGATCAGTGGAAAATCTAAACTCGTATATCATATTTTGTCTATTTTGAATTTAAATTTATCAGTTCCTGCTGCTTCGTAATCGAAATTTTCTACTATACAATCACAAAAAATTTTTAAGATGTCTTTTTCTTTGATCTCTGGATTATATTTTGATATTGATCCCCTTATATTAAGATCGTATTCGCAGAGCATTTCTAAATTATATACGAATTTATTATAACCATTTGGATCTTCTGGATAATAAGGAACATTATTACAGATTAGATCTAAAAAATTCCATTTTATATCATCCCAATCTCCTTCATCAACTATGAAATATCCTCCCTGGTCCCAATTTTGAGAGATAATATTATAGAGGAGCTTAGTTCTTGATCCACCCACTATACCAAGCGTAAAAACTAATTCCCCCCTCCTTTTAGTAAAAAAATTTATCTCGTATTCTGTCGTCATCTTTTTATTAGGTATCCAGATAGATTGTTTGCTAGATCTATTATTTCAACCACTAGTTCTTCAGTCATTTCTATCTTATGCTTAACTGTGTGTAGCTGTATAAATCCAATAAGTTGTCCAGAAAGACTTCTTATTGGTGCGCTAAAGATCTGTAATATTCCTTCTTCAGTTACTCTTCCTCTTATATAGTCAAGAACCGGATCTCCAGCATCAATATAAAAGAATTCTTTCTCACTTAAATGTTTCATTAAGGATGGATGTTCCGTTACAAAAACCCCCTGGTTGTGTTCTTTAGACTTAGAAACTCCGTGTGAAACTGATTCAAAAGTCTGTGAATATTTTTTCATCGGAATACCGTGGAAAAATTTACCCCCGTTATGAAATTGAAATATACCAACTCTATCCACCTTCCATTTTTCTCTGAAATTATCAAGAAATCCCTGAACTTCGAGCATTGAATCTATATCCTGTTGAGATATACTCTCGTAGTTTTCCTCGTCACTAGCTTTCTTTTTACTGTCGAGATAGTGTTTTAACCACACTGTACCAAAAGCCACCACTACGGAAAAAATTCCTGTTATTATTATCTGTGTTACCTCTATCATTGTTTAACCCCCTATCTTTATTAGTTATCATCGCTTTCAAATCCACCGAATCTCTTAAGCATTGAAGCTCCTTTTGCTATGTCGCTTCCTTTTAAGCTAGGAGGAAGTGAAACTTGCTTATAAACTTTAGGAGAACTTGAAATACTTCCTTCTCTAGGGTCAGAAGGAACTTCAACATCTTTAAAATGTCTAATTACACTAGGATCTTCGTCCATTTTTCTTTTTATAAGGTCCTTATAAGACTCATTATTATAGAGTTCTTCATTAGAAACTGGGAATCCTTGTTGTCTTATACAATACTTAATAAGAAAACTCATCTTATAAAGATAATCTTGTACTGTCATACAAGACCTAGTTAAATCAGTACTTAATCTAGGAAATTCTGCAGTGTTTCCAACTCCTTCTACTACTCTAACTCCGCCATCATGCTTGATATTAAAATGAGGATATCCCTCTGGGGCATTTCCTGTGGCTCTTCTAGTTAATCTCATTCCCTTAAATACTGGGTGATAGAATGCAATGTTACCCATTCTATCCTTGTGACTTCTTTCTTCTTCAGTAGCAAAAGCTAATATACCAGCTGGATTATCCGCAAGTACCTCAATCCAACCCATTCCTATCATGTCTGTATATGTTTCAGATTCTCTGATTGGTTTAAAACTTAGAACTGGACATTTCTTAGGTCTTCTTACTTCTTGTATTTTTCTGAAGTTCTTATAATTTTTAACTTTCATCTATTTTGGGTTTTTTATATATATCTTTTTTCTTCGCGGGACTTCGGGGTTTTATTTCTTGAAACTTTTTGGAAATATATCAATAAATAATATATCCAGCAAAAGCTTTCGGGCTTTATGCTTCTCCATATCTCTCAAAACCGATTCTACGGAATCGGTTTTTTTATACAATTTTATTTGCTAATTTTGTTTAACTGTTATGAAAAATAAAAAATACGATATAAAGGTTTTAGAAAAATACATAAGCGAGGGAAAAATAGAGAAAAATGACCATCCCACTCTTCCTATATCCATTTATAATTACACTAGAGAGGTTCAGTACAACGGGGACTGGGACGAAATAACTCTTTCTATGAGAGGTACTGTCATAGACAGGGATGGATATGTAATAGCTTCCGCTTTTGATAAATTTTTCAATTACGAAGAGGTTAAAGATAAATTGCCAGTTAGATCTGATTATGTCTACGTCCAAAAAAAGATAGACGGATCTCTAGGAATACTTTTCAATTATGGAGGAGAATGGCACTTAGCTACAAGAGGATCTTTTACCTCTGATCAATCTAAGAGGGGAATGGAGATATTAAAGGAAAAATATAAATTCTTTGAGCAGACATTCATAAGTCACATGACTTATATAGTAGAAATCATATATCCGGAGAATAAAATAGTTGTAGATTATAATAATGAGGAGAAAATAGTGTTTCTAAGCACTTCTGAAGGAGGATTAGAGAACCATTGGACCACTTCTCTATCCATTTTTGTAGGTAGCGGAATAAGATTAGAAGATATAATTAAAACGGAACAGCATTTTGTATTCGGAAAAGAGCTTTATGATAGTTTAAAAGCTCAAAATCTCCATAATGAAGAGGGATTCGTTGTTATATTTCAGCCTTATTTCAGAATGAAGATAAAATTTGAGGATTATGTGAGGCTTCATCGATTAATAACCGGATTTTCCAATGTAGATATATGGGAAGCTTTAAAAGACGGGAAGGATATAGATGAGATTTTAGCAAATGTGCCTGATGAGTTTGATAAATGGGTTAGAGGAATCATAAGTGACCTTAAATATCACAAATATAGGGTGGAAGAAAGAGCAGGAAAGATACATGACTATTTTAGATATGGAAAATATGGGGATAGAGATCCTGAGCCAACTAAGAAACAATTTGTAGAACACCTAGATTTTTGCAAAACCGAAGCCCTAATAAGAGCTATATGCTTATCCATCTGGGACAGGAAGAATTATGATCGAATCATTTGGAAAATTTTGAAACCTAAATATCAAAAACCCTTCTGGCAAAAGGATGATTTGTAACTTATTATGTCCTTTTGGATATAATATTATGAATGAGAAGAACGGTTTTTGAGATCTACAAGCAGGAATTTGATGATTATTTCAAAACCAAGTTGATTAGTCCAACTATATCTAAAAGATTCATTACATCATTCTACTTACATATAGAAGAAAACCAGAAATCATTTAAGATTTTTTGGGAATTTATCAAGAAAAATAGAGAAAATCCTCTAAAAGAGTCCCTTCGTGACTTAAACAAACTCCTCACTTCTGATAAAAAGCTCTCTAAAACATTCTATTTTGTTTCAGACTGGGGTCATTCATATCTTGGGCCCGGTGAAATAATCTGTTTACTTCTTTCGAGCAACAGCTATACAGGGGGTAAAAGGAATCCCGATATACTTTTCTTAGACTCTAGTGAAAAAATGGAGGTAAAATCATATGGAGAGAACTTTAGATTGACTGAAGCCACATCTTTTTTCACCGATTTGGGCACTATTATCCAGGCATTAGTACAAGGAGGATTTATTACAAGTTTAACAGATGTAAACAATAATGACATAAGGAAAGGACTAAGACATTTTTGTGAGAGCTTTCTTTGTCCTAGGGGGTACATCGAATTAAATAGCAACATTTGGAAGCTAGAGTCCAAGACTGATGATAGAATAATATTTAAGATCAGTCCAGAATCCCCTAAGGAATATATTAATTATTCGGTAGTAAGAAATTCCCTCAGAAACTGGCTAGGCAGAGGAATGCTAAGTGTAAAACTAGCATCCATAATTGATCCTAACAGAACCACAAGAGTACAAAAAAGGGAATTAAATGATTATGTAAATAATATACTAGGTCTGGGGGATCTTTCACCCATCCCCCTAGAACAATACTTCATACTATGTTCACTAAGTTCCATTATAATATACGAGAGCAAGAACAAGGAAGAGCCATTTCAATACATAATATTCGAGGAATTAAACAAGTTTATCCTTGACAGAATAGGCCAAGCCAAGGTTTCATACAAGAAGAAATCATCTATTAAGCCTAGGAGATCTAAAAAATAATGGGTCCTTATTATCATTTATTTCTTCAGATTCGAGAAATCCATTGTAATTTGATTTAGTCGATATACGACTAGACGAATCTCTAGCAAGAAGCCAGTTTTTAAACGTTTTAATACGTCTTTTTTTCTTTGTCATCCTAATCTATATATCAAACAAGTAAATCCTTTTAAAACGCGCTAAATGAAACTTTTTGATAGTAAATGAGTATAAATTACATAATCATAAAAACAAAAAAATGAGTACAAAAGCAAAGAAAACTGTTAAGGCCACTACCAAGTCTAAAACAGTAAAAGCTGTTGTTAAGACAGCTCCTAAAGCTACTAAGGCAGTGGCTTCTAAAACAAAAACTGTAAAGGTTGTTGCTAAAGCAACCCCAGTTAAAACTGTTTCTAAGAAAGCTAAAACTAGCAATAGAAACACCATCGCAGTTATTCAACTTACTCCACGAGGAAGAAGAATCAGAAAGTACAACTCAATGTCTGATGCTGAAAGAGCAACAGGAGTTAACACAGGTTCAATCTCTAAAGTAGTTCGTGGAATCATGAAAACTGCAGGAGGATTTGTTTGGGCTAACGCCTAATCAAACTCGATCAAACGGAAAAGACCCTTCTGGGTCTTTTTTTTGTGTTATATTAAATCTTTTTTTTTATTTAATTGATCAATCTACATTTGAATTATGAGAATAATATCGATTATATACACATTATTACTATCCATTACTACTTTTAGCCAAATCCCTGATAATTTATTAGTTTCAGACAAAGAAACATCGGAGTACCTACTAAGTCTTATAAATGAATATAGGGAAAAGAATGGGCTCGGTCAACTTAAAATAGATACAAGCTTAACTAGAGGATGTATTCATCACTGTGACTATTCTTCTCTTTATGATTCAGGAGGACACATAGAAGATAAACGAGATTCCTCGCATCTTATAGAAAATTTAGTTTCTCCTGAATCCAGAATTAAAAAATTTGGTGCAAAAGTAGGAGGAATGATAGCTGAGAATTGTGTAAATATAGGCCCAATGGTATTTAAAGATTCTACACACCAAAAATATGGAGACATATGGGTAGATAAAATTAAAAATAATCAGATTGATCCAAAAATAGCAGCAGTCTGTGTTCTTAACTATTGGATAGAATCTCCCGGACACAACAAAAATCTACTTAAAAAGGAGGCAACTTTCTGTGGAATATATCAGAAAATCTATATAAACAAAAAAGGTAGATACAGAATAGCATCTACCTTTCTAATAACTAATAGAGATTAGCAGTTACCATATGCACAGCACAGGTCTTGAACACCGAGTCCTTCCATTGGAATATCGGGAAATAAAGCTCCCCAATTGAATTTTTTGTAAGCTTTTCTATAACTACTTCTTCTTCTTCTTTTCTTTCTATTGGAATCACCTGCCCATTTAATCTCATAAAGCCATTCACCAGTAACTTCGTATTCAGTAACTTCCGTTTCTTCCTCTGTTGGCGGAGTTCCCCCTTTTTCTATTGTGGTATATTTAATGTTAAAAAGTATTCCTGAGTGTTTAGGCTCCGCAAATATCTTTCTATACTCAGCATCCGTTTTTGCATCTGCACCCTGATCCTTTCTCATGTGCTTCATTTTTTCATATACTGCAGTTCCTCCTAAAGTGTTATTTGGCCTAAGTAAATCTGGCGATTTAGTTACTAGATCTTCGCCTATTCCATATTTTGTAATTGCTTTTCTTAATTCATCCTCAATTACTTTGGCTCTTGCTACAACCAAATATTCATTATTCTTTTTATCGTAAGGTTTTCTTACTGTTCCGTCCTTTTGATACGCAGAAGGTTCATCACTAGTTGATGCTACAACTTTATAATCAAATGCAGATAGCTTACCGTTTTTAGATTTTATTAAATCCATTATCTTTTTGACTGCATCATCTATAGCAGTGGCTTTATCTTTTTTAAGAGTTGCTCTATCACTCTCAAAATAAGCATAAGCCATTTTTTCTCCTGGATTACTAGATCCAGTTAACCCGATTCCTTCCGAATCGACCGACCCGGTTGCTCCTGCTGCTCCAGTTGCCCCTTCCATATAAGGCCAAGAATAAAGATACTCGTTTTCGTATTCATACTCAGTCCCTTCAGTTCCTTGAGTTATAATCGTTGTTTCTGGCATTACCTCTTTAGCTTCAGCAGGCCACCATAAAATTGAACTAGCACCATATATCCCCCAAACTGCTCTACCAGTCTCATCATAATCTTTCTTAGAAAATTTTTTCTTAGCTATTTCTGTGATACCTTTTATTATCTCTTTTTTGTCAGTATCAGTCATTTTTATGAATGTTGTCTGTATATAAGAAGGATCTTCAAATCTATCTAGTAATTTTTTAAACTTGTCCTCATCAGATATAATCATATACCATAAGACGAAATCTGTTGCCTCTTTTTTATCGTAAAATAATCCCTTGTCAAATTTTCCTTCAGTGTCGTAAAAATCACCAGGAATAATACCTATGCTTGTATTATCAAGGCTACGGGTTTTTTCTGTTACATCTTTTTTTGCATATGGATTTTGACCACCTATAGCATAATCAAATCCCATATATTTTCTACCAATCTTTCCAGATCCGTCGAAGGTCTCTTTTGCTTTATCTAATAGTATCTTACTTTTTTCTACTATTAATCCCTGATTAAAATCTTTAAAATCAGATTTAGGTAATTTGCTCCAATCAATAGTTTCTCCAAAAATACTTAGATTCTGATCAGATAGGACTTTACCAGTTTTATTTTTCCAATAAACATCTATCAATTCCTTAACCTGTTTTGGATCACTTAAAAACTCTAAAGTTTTTATTGCTTGCATCTCTTTACCTGTGGCTTCACCCATCTTCCCGTCCCAGTATTCCATACATTTAATCATGTCAGGAACTTTCATTGTAGTTTTTCTGTCCTTAAATCTTTTTTGCCAATCCTCAGGAGGATCAGTGTATCCTCCTCTTCCGTCGCTAAATTTAGTAGGATTACCAGAAGCACTAAACCAATCAGTTATTGCATCCCATGGTCGTATTTGAGTTGAACCCGATTTTGCTGTATCCTTTACCTCTTTACTATCTTTATCTACTGCTTTATTTACTAAATATTCCAATTTTTTCTTAGGATCTTTAGGAATTTTCTCGTCGGATTTTTTATCCTTATCTGAATCCTCATATAGTTCATTCTCGTAGATTTCTTTAAAAGATAATACGTTCTTTTTGATCCTATCAAATTGATCAGTGCCTTTCTTTATATTTTTACTCTCTATTAGCTGGTCTATATAGGAATTAAAATCCAATACTTTTTTTTCCATCCGGATTATTTTATAGTTATGTTATATATCTTTTTATTTAAGAAATCCTTTTTTTTATTAAATAGTATACTCTACATTTGTCTTGTCTAACAATTAAAAAAATAAAAATTATGAAAAATCTAATTTTAACAGTCATCTTAGGATCTATTATCGGTTTTAATTCTATATCCTTCAGTATGGAAGGTCCAAAGGATCCAAAAAACACAGAAATTAAAAAAGAATTCAGTGATGTACTTTCATTATTCTTCGGTCACGAATTAAATCTAGACTCTACACTAAGAGAAAGTTGTATTAAATTCTTAGAAAAACAAGTCGATGGTAAAGACATAGTAAAAGGTAAGAATTATGCCTACTTTCACCAAATGTGGACATTGACTGATCCTGTTGAAATGTACAAATCCGAGGATCTTGTAAAAAGCTTCAATGAAGCAATCCACCAAGACATTTATAAAGATTATTTCGGTAGAATGGAAGGGAGATCTTATTGGGTAGACGTAATTCAAAAAGGAGACAAATACTACTTAGTAATAGCAGTAAATTAATTAAAATATTAATTAAAAAATAAAAAGGCCCTTTAAAGGGCCTTTTTATTTTATGTATGTTTTTTTATTTCGATCTTCTAGTAACGTCTGAAGGCGATACTTCAAAAGTAATACAGATCTGTTTAATATCAACCTGATCTGGATTAAACGTAGCAAGAGTAGGAACTAGGTAAGGTACTTCTTTCATTTCTGGATATGAAGATTTCAATTTAGTTCCTTTAACAACAAGTCTTATTTTTCTCCAAGATTTAAGAGGATCTGTACTACCTTTACCGGTTTTTGGCTGTATATTAGGCGTTGATGATGCAGTAATAGATTCTTTTTTAATTTCCCAATCTGGTACTGATTTTATATATTCAGCTACAGATTTAGCTCTTTCTATACATAGAGTTTCGTTATTTTTTACGTCTCCTTCTTTAGAAGCAAATCCTTTTACCTGTATAGAATCTATATTATTAAATTCTTCTATAGCTCTATTTATATTATTCTTACCTGCTGGACTTAATTTATAAGAATTTACATCAAAAAGTACTTGATTACCCTTTTCGTCACTATCATAAACATCCAATTCAAAAGTCTCAACGTTTTTACCAGTAGGTACTAGTTTTGAAGTTAAAACTAGCTTAGTATAAGGAATTTCTCTATCGCTTTTTTTAAGATCACCGAATGAATATAAAACCAATGTGAAATAAGCTTTAACTCCCTTTTCTGTTTTAGCAGATTTATTACTTGTTGGATCCATTGCTTTTTCTGGAAGATTAGCTTTATAAGGAGGTTGTATAGCTGGTTTAGTAGCTACCTTCTTATCGCCAGGCAAGTTAGAAAACCCTTTTCTTTTTTTGCCTTTGTTTTCAGAGCTGGCTTTGCCACCAAATATCATATCTCTGCTTTCTATTATTGATGTTTTAGTTACTATAGACCCTGTGGATTCAACATCAGTGATAACAGTATTACCTAAAAGTCCGGTACCCGATAAATATTTTGTATCTTTCGTTTGTGATTCTAATCCAGAAGTTTGTTTACTAGGATTTCTAAGGAAGAATGATGCAAAAAAGTTAACTGTTCTTGCTCCAAATCTTTTCTTCCCGTCTAAATAATTAGACATAACTCCAATACCTCCGAATCTTTTATCTGTTTGTACCTTATTCCAATATGTTTTTCCTTTATCTACATGTGTACCAGAACCGATTTTTTCAGAAGCATTACCTACGTTCAAATCGTTTATAAATTCAATAAGGTTAATGTAAGTTGCATCTTCTCCCTCTCCAACTAGAACATTCTGTGAAACAACATTATCGTAATTGATCACATTCATTTTAGTATCTACTCCTGTTATTTTTATACCTTCACCTTCTATTCCCTCTATGAAACCTAAAAGAGATTTAGCTAAATCTCCCTCAGTATCCGGATAATCCTTATTTGCTGCAAGTTTAGCAATACCAGCTATAATACCTAGCTCTTCTTTATACTTAACACCACTTCTTTCTAATCTTCCTATAGCATCAATAAGAGATCCAGCTACATCTTCATCAGATTCTAATATTCTATAAGCTTCAAATATAAATTCGTTGAATGACAATACTTGTTTTTTCATTTTTTTCTTTTTATTTATTATATATCTAACCGATAAATTGTTTTCAACCTAGAAAAGAGTTTATGGATAGAACATATCTTCTAGATTCATTCTTTTTCCAACCGTCCTTAGGATCCATCAATTTTACTCCTTTATCCGCTTTGAATTCACCTCTAGCTTTTTTGTTAGGCCCAGTAAGAACTGTATACTTACCATCATTAAATAGAGTTACTGAACCTCCAGCTTTTTTGGACATAAAAGTAAAAGTTGCTTTACCTGTTGGACTCTGTCCAAATGTTCCTTTCTCTTTAGCAACTCCAGGGAACTTCTTCTTGAACTCGGCATTTGCTTTTTTGATTTTTTCTAAGATCTTTTCGCTACCTCCTCCTGCTTTTACTATTGTTGCAGTTCCAGTAGTACCTATTTTTTTGATTGCTGCCTTATCTTTAGCTGTTACTTGAACCTCTTTCTTTTTTATTTTAGCAGGTCCTGCTTCTTTTAAAGCTGCCTCTGGGGATTTTAATTTTTTATTTCCGTCTATTGCTTTAGATATTTGAGCATTTCGTTTACCTAAAGATGTCATCCATCCAGTTACCGGTTTAAATTTTGGCTTGATGTATCCATCTATAAATTTTTGTGCACAACTAGTAATAGGTCTTACTGCCGTACCAAGAGCTCCTGATATAATTCCTCCTATGAAAGATCCCCCTTGATCTTTTTTAAATCGATCTATACTTTTTGTAATTCTACCTGGTAATTCCATTAGTCCGTTGATAGCTTTACCTACCATACTGATACCTTTAACTACAGCGTTATAAAGCCAGTTAAAACAAGATTTACCTACATAAGTTATGAAGTTTATTAGAAGTTCACCGAAGCTCCAATCCCCTCCTTCTGCTTCATTTATTGATTGATCCCACTCAGCAATATATTCCTCGTGGTCTAAAACTGCGCCTTTTCCTTGTTCCAATCCCTGATCTGCTACGGTTCCAGCATTTTTTGCAACAAGATTTCCAACTTTACCAGTTGAGCCTAATTTGTCTAGATTTTTAGTAACAAATGGTGCTTTTTGGCAAAGTGTAACGAAAAATTCTCCAAGCCATGCTGAACACCCTAATACCTTACCAGCTCCGACTGAAGCAGCACTACCAAAAGCTGTAGCTGTAAACTTTTGTGTCCATGCTATAGTGCTAGATTTTATAGCAACACCTATTGATCCCATACCAGGAAGTGCATCAGCAGCAGAAGAAATTATATCCCTTATTCCGAGAACTAAACTAGCACTACCAAAAACAATCTTACCTCCTCCTTTTACTATATCTCCAACCTTCTGTGCAGCTCCTATTTCTTTACCAGCAGTAATAAGATTGGTAACTCCCTCATATACAGTTAATGCCCCTGCGACCATTGCACAAATCGGGGCTAAGAATTGAACAACAGGAATAAATGATAATATTGTACCTATTATAGTTAAAAGAATACCTATTGCTGTTAGAGGATTTTCCTTAATAAATGCCCCTACGGCAGATACTATTTGTTTACTAAAATCCCAAACTGCTTTAGCACCTTTGGAAAGAGCGTCCCAAGCCTTAACAACTTTATCTTTAACATAGGCTGCCGCTTTTTTAACCGGCTGTACCACATACTTATTAACGGCACTTCCTACTGCTTTAACCGCGCTTTTAACTCCACTAGCAACTGAAGATGCTGCACTCGAAAAGAAGTCACCAACTGCTCCAAAAAATCCCTCTGTGATTAATTCGATCCCCTCTTTTACCGTATTTATTGTTGACTCTTTGACAATGTGTAATTTATTACCTTTAAAAAGAATCGAATATCCCTCCTCTAATCCAGGAGTATTATTTAAATAAACGATTCTCTCTGAATCATCCTCAAACCATTCCTTTCTGTTCTCATATAAAACACCTAATTCATAGGTGTGGTATGCTTTTTCTAACAATAATTCAGATTCTTCTGGACTATTGCTTTCATTCAAGGATGGACCGAAAAAAGTTTTAAACTCGTTCAAATCCCATGATGCCATGCATCCCTCTCTCAGAATAGACATCTGATTTAGTTTAGCTTCTAATAGGGAATCGTTATCGAACGAATAATACTCATCTATATGAGAAAAGTCATCAAATAAAGAAATATATTTCATTATTTATGTTTTTACTTCTTATACTTATATATCCAACTAAGAGAACGAGAAGGATTCAAAAGTGCTTATGTAATTTCTTGATTCATTCTTTTTATCTCCCTTTTTAGGCTTCTTGAATCCTTCCTTAGGAGGTTGAAGATCTATATTCTTCTTAGCTGTATAGTTACCTTTTATTCCTTCATTAGGACCATCTTTAACTTGATATCTTCCATTGTTATATAGAACAACAGAACCGTGAGCAGATTTAGATTTATATTTAAAGCAAAGCGTACCATCATTTAATGTGTGCCAGTCACCCTCGGATTTATTTCTAATAATTCCTGGAAATTTTTCTTTGAAAAGCTTTTCTTGTTGTGCTTTAACTTTAGCTTGTATAGCTGCTTGGACCTTCTTGAATTCTTTATCAAACCATCCTCCCTCCTTAGCTATACTTTTATCCCCAGATTTAGCCGAATTAGATGCTTGAATCTTAGCAAGATTCTGTTTGTCCTGTGCGGTTAACTCGACCTTTTCTGAGGGTACCCCTCCCTTAGGCTGTGGTATTTTTTTTCCACCGCTAACAGCAGCTTTTAGAGATGCGTTGCTTTCTACTGATTTTTTTATAGATTTACTATGCTTACCTAAACTAACCATCCAATTAGTAATGGGCTTAACTAGTGGTTTTATTTTATTCTCACAGAACCACGAAAGAACCTTAGCAACTGGTCGAACAAAAAGTTTTAGCGCACCTCCTACGATCCATCCAAACGTACTATCTGAATATTCTCTATTAAAATCGTCTATTGCATTAACAGTTTTAGTCGGTAAATCTAATATTCCATTTATTAATTTACCAATACCAGAAACAGCTCCTAATATAAGATCCCATAACCACCCTAAAGCATATTGCCCAGCTATACATAACATAGGAACAGCAGCTTCATTAGCCTTATCTCCTAACTTTTTACCAATAATATCAGATCCTGCTTTACCTAAAATATCAGCCCCAATTACAACTCCTTTTTTAGCTCCAGCTTTAGTTAGAGCCTTTGTTCCTGCAGACCCAGCAGATTCAACTAAGAATTTAATAAGAGTCTCAAACATACCTACTGCTGCCCCAGTAACGCCCAATCCTGAAACTGTTTTGGTCACCCATGATTTTGCGGGTACTGCAACTGCAGTGCTAGTGGCTCCACCCCCAGGTACTGCTCCTTTTGCCGATGTTGCAATATCATGAATTCCTAAAAGTAAACTAACAGCTCCCCCTAAAAGCTTAGTACCTCCTTTTACAAATTCAGGTGCAGCTTTTTTTATCGGATCGGTTGGACATTCTTTTGTTATTTTTACTCCCTCGTAAATATCATATCCACCTGTAAATACCTGTATTGCCCCAGCTATTATTAAAAGAACTGGGCCAGCAACTTGCCCAGCAGCAGGTATAAATGCTATTATACCAGCTATAACTTGTAGTGCAACCGAAACATAGAATAGTATATCTTGCCAATTCTCAGAAACGAAAGTTGATATTGCATTCATAACCCTCTTTGAAAACTCGTAGAGTTTCTTAGCTCCGTCTGTTAAAGCATCATAAGCTTTCTTTAAAGGATCAACAACATATTCTTTTACAAATTTTTTAGTAGGCTGATATATATTTTTATCCACCCATTCAACCCCTCCCTTAATAACACTTCCTGCATCGTCTAAGAACTCGCCAAATGAATCCCATTCATATAGTCTATTTCCTATCACCTCATTAAAAAGATCCTCATTGATCGATTGATCATTATCTTTTAACATTTTTAAAGATCTCTCTGTTATAGCAAAAGCTTCACCTTCTTTAAATAGTAAAATATTACCTTCAAACTCAAGATACGAGATAACACCTTTTGAATGTTCGTACATAAGAGGTTTTTCATCATCAAACCAATGTGATTTAGACTCTTGTAGCATTCCTAGCTCATATACACTGTGAGCTTTTTCTAATAAAGACTCCGACTCATCATATCCTCTACTTTCTAGTAAAGAATTATTTCTGAACATGTCCTTAAACTCATTTAGAGCCATACCAGCCGCACATCCATTTTGTCTAAGAGACAGCATTTGGTTTATTTTAGATTCAAAAAGGGAATCATTATCAAAATTATATGATTCCTCAACTAATCTAAAATCATCGAATAAAGAAATATATTTCATTTTTTTTTTATTTAGTAGTTTTCTCCGTCTGATACCATAGAATCTTCTTCGTGGTGTAGATCCATAGTGGCTTTTAAAAATCCATAAACCTCTTCTACATCATCCTTAGATGTTGCTATATGATCGGTTGCCCATCCGTGTCCTTCACTAAGAAGAGAATCGACTTTTGCTGGATCCATTTCTAAAATCTCCCCGCAAATTCTTTTTATATTAGAAACATTTGCAAAAAACATATAGTTTTCAGACTCATCATGATCCTCATTCATACCTTTAAGGGTTTTTGCTAGCTGGAGTCTCTTATAAAGCTTAGCGTCCCTTTTACCTAACTGAGCACCAGGAGTTTTAGAATCAAGATCCTTTCTCATAAGATCCGCAATTTCATCCTTTATTTCAGTTTTAGTGATCTTTTCTCCTTCCTTCTTATGAAAATGTTTCCTAAGAGCTCCAGGATGCTTTATAGAGTCCTTTATCCACTCTTTCTCGTTTAGAAATTGGTCGAATTTTTTTATGTTGCTCATTTTAGTTGCTCAGTTTAAAATTCATTACAGAAAGGGAGAATTTTTTACTAGACCAATCTAAATCTAAATTGAAAACTGTAATAGCCCCCAATCTTACGTTTATTTGGATCTTATCCCATTGTTTAATTTTAGATCCCCATGAGTTTTTAAATTTCATAATCGTATATTATTTTATTATATATCCTTATCTAAATACTATTCTTTCTTCGTACGAAAATTTAAATGATGTTAGATATATAGATATATAGAATAAAACCTAAAATAATATTTTTAAAAATGAGAAATATAGAACAATTTGAAAGCTTCTTCGGTTCTAATATGAATGAAGGGCTAAAGAGCTCCTCTAAGAATTTCGTAAGAGATATGGCTAATCAAATGGGAGTAGACCCAGAGGAACTTTTAAGAATGGTACAATCTGATCTTGAGGAAGAGGGAATGCACGAATCAAAAATATATGAATTCTTAGGATCTGATGGTCTTATTACAATGACGGATTTCTTTATTCTTTTCCCTAGTGTTATTGCTGGACTTGTTACACTAGGTTTAGGAGGAACTTGGTTAGAAGGATGGAGAACTAATAAGCAATGGATTAAAGCTGAAGCAGAGCAAAGAGTTAAAGCAATGATTAAGAAAGATCCTAATCTTATCGATCGTCAAGAAGAATTAACTGCTAAAGTTGCTGAAGAGCTTAAGAATGATCCTAAGGTTCAAGAAATGCTTAAGAAAGCAAAATGGGAAGGGGGAAAAAAACACCCTTCTATTAAAAGAGACACAACATATTATAAGACCCACATCTTCGGTGGAGGTTACTAATAAAGACACCATAAAAATAAAAAAAGCCTCTTCTAGAGGCTTTTTTAGTGACTTAATATTTAGATTAAAGAGATATATCGAACCTATCCTTCATTTTATCTATAATTTCTTCTGGAACATCGTGTATGTTCTTACCTCCGTGTCTGTTTTCTACAACTAATGTAAATACTTTATATCCATAATCTTTAGCCATATTAATGTATGGCTCCATCTCCCATTCTTGTGTGAAGGTATTGGAAACTACTACTTTTTTTTCACCAGATCTCATAGCTCCTTTTATAGAATTCTTACACCATTCATGAGCTTCTTTTATTTGAGTAATATCAAATTTATAATCACTGTTTTCGTCTAAGAAGAACATATCTGCTTCGAAGTGTATTCCACCTAGTGATTTGGCTAAGGTGGACTTTCCAGATCCAGGAATTCCCCTAACTATGTAAAGTATCTTATTCATCCTTATATTTTTTAAACATATCATCCACTTCCTCTTGAGTGTAATACCATTTCATGTCACTCTGAGCAACTCCTATCAAAAGTCTCCATGTTGTTTTACTGTTAAATTGTTTGTCTTTGGTGAACATTCTCCATTGTAACCATCTAAAAGGAATTTTTAGGTAGTGTCTTCTCCTCCACAGTTTAACTAATGTACTACATTCTTGATATCTTTTTTCCATTTAGTATTTCTTATTATATAGACAGCATTTATTAAAACTATAGATGCGTTAATAAAGATAACTGGATAATCACCTTTAGAAATAGAATAATAAATGAATATGGAAGCACCAATAGAGTTTAATACCCTTAGCTTTATCTGATCTTTAAGCATGAAAGAAATAAGTATAAAAGCGGATCCTATATAAGCAATTATATCCAGCATATTAGTTTAAAATTTTTATTGTATCTATATAACTTTCACTTGTTATTATAGATTTACCTCCGCAATCTCTTATATCTACAAATCCAGAATTGTAAGAATTTATTGTTCTAGCCATAATATTTTTATGGTCTTTAAAAACCACTAGATATTGACACTCGCCTTTTTTGGTCATCTTAATTAAAGCAAACGTAAAAACCAAAAATAAAAATAATAGCAATATACGATTTTTCATTTATGGGTTTTATTTATATTTTTTCCTGAACAACTCTATAATATCCCAAGCGTCATCTAATGATTCGTGGGAAACGAAATCATCCAAGCCTGCTCTTTTCTTACATGTACTGAGATCCGGAGCAGTTTCATCAGTTTCCCAATCTATATAGAGTGCGCTAGGATCTAGAACCCTTTGTCTAAAATATATAAATTCATAAATCTTATCAATATTATCTATGAATTTCTTATCAAAGCTAGAGAAGTTTTTACCTGCAGCGTTACATCCTATCTTCTTGTTTCCGTTTGATTCTTTTATCTCTCTTATTTTACACATAAGAGATGAATTCTTTCTATTTCCCCAATTTTCAGATTCAAGTATCTCTTTAAATTCTTCTTTTCCCTCATGGTGAACCAGTAGCCATAGATAAATGTAAAATGGTATCTCGTTTTCGTACATAAACACACCATCAACTATTTTTCTCTGAATCATTTTTTCCGATTCATCCCTGGTATTAAGGTATTTAGAGATCCTTTCTATTATTTCGGAGTTCATATTTATTGCAAAATGACTCCCAGTGATGTCATCACTAAGAACGTAGATATTAAACTTCGGTATTTCCTCGTAATCTAAAATTTTTGAGGTGTCTTCTAATATACCAGAAAATGTTAATATCTGATGTTTTTCTGGGTTAAGTCCCGTTGTCTCTAAATCGATTGATACGTATTTCATTTATTTTTTGGATTAAAATTGTAAACTTTTTCTGCATATCCATTAACACAGGGTCTACCGGTATTGTAGCAACCGAAAACTAATTTCCAGTCTCCGTACCTGTCGTACAATCTTCTAAGGACTCTCATTGAGGTTTCAACATTTAAATCTATATCAGAAACTAATTGATTCCTTGGTATATTCTTATCCCACACAGAATTTGCCGTACTTGGCATTATCTGCATTGGACCAAGAGCACCAGCTGAAGATTTTTGCTCCGGGTTATATGACCAATGAAAAGGTCCTTGATATCTTGTTTCTGCATAAGCTACACCTAGAGCATATTTAAGAGGAATATCATATTTTTTAGAATAAATCTCGATAGAATTAAACATTTTAACGGCTGTAGGAGCGTTTAAATCAACGCTCCCATAGTTTACCTTATAAATGATATTCTTTTCGTTCTCCGGCTCTAAATATAACCTTATTGGAACGGTTAGAATCCCTATCAATCCTATCTTTAAAGCTAAAGAGTAGGTTTTCATTGATTCTGATATTTCGTTTGGATACTATTTGCATAGAGATTAAAGATACATCGCCCTACAGAGTCTTGGTATATCTCATAACTCCCATCAGTACGATCAATTATCATTAGCTCATTTCTCTCGTTTATAGCAACAGATACTTTGTCGATTTTTTTAGTGATCTTAGGAACCGAGGCTCCCTCATTTTTTTCGTTTCCTGATCCTTTAACCCTATGGTAAAGATCGGATGAAATGTATCCGATAGCAAAAACGATAAGGAATAAAAATACCTTACTGGTAGTTAGTGCATACTTCGTAAGATTTTCTTTGATTTCTTTTTTTTCCATTTTTTTTAATTTTATAGTTTACCCAAAGATAGAAAAAATGAGCCCTAGAAAAAAACGATTTCTAAAAATTACTGAATTATATCGGAATGACAAGTTGATTTAAGCTCTTCTGGAATACCTTTAGCAGCGTCAAAAAAGAATTTAGGAACCTTACCACACTTCTTACAAGTTATTACCTCCGCTGGTATAAGTTCTTCTTTTCCTGACGGGCTCATTAAAGGAGAAAGTCTCTTGAATAACATAGACGATTCCCATAACATGTTCCCCCCTTCGCATTTAATCCAAGGCGTAGAACTAATATCTACTTTTAAAGTTTTATCTTCCATTATATTTTTATTTAAATATTAGTGATTTATATCTTTCCGCTAAAATATCCCATTTGATCATAAACAAATCACGATATATTTCAATAGAATCTTCGTGAATGTCTAAATTTTTATCATTCATTACTAGATTTATACACTTTATAATATCTCTCGTAAATTCTTCGGATTCGTTTTTAAGACAATCAAATAAAATATCTCTAGAATCGTCGCTTTCGAAACAAAAGTAAGCCTTAAAAAAATCATTAGACTCGTTATCTTGAAGTATATGTGCATCTGGTTTAGACATCCACATATCAAATTCTTTAAAATCCCTAGTTTTGGAATGTTCTTTTATTCTATCCCAAGTATAATACCTCTTGTGAAACGACATAATTTTATATTATGTCTTTTATATACGATGATATTAATTAAGTTTCGATTAGAATAGACCGAACCTATCTAACATAGATGCTCCCTTCTTAACATCAGTGTCTAAAACAGAATTAGGGTCAGGCATTCTTGTTGATATTAATGGCTCTGAGGATGCTAAAGAAGAAAGTGCAGAACTATAAGAATCAAGATCCCCAGATACATACAATTTACAAAGCTTATTAGCTTCTTTTGTTGATATTTTAAATTTATAAATCAGAATATCCTTCATAAGATATCCTATTAAATAGCTAAGCTTAAGATTTAAATCATCCTCAGTATACATAGGACCGGATATCTCAATATTAGAAGTAAGTACAGGTGTTTTGTCCCCAAGATCCCTTCTGATATAACCATTAGGCTGTATTATCAATCCATAATTAAGGTCTCTAATAGAAAATCTTAAAATTCCTTTTTTCTTCCTAGCTTCACTTGTATCTATATAAGCTCCAAGCTTGTCTAAGATTTTAATTAAAGGATTATTATTTAGATCCACGTCTGTAAAAGGATTCAGAACAGGTAAATCTTCCTTTACAACATCTCTTAAAGAACTAAAAATGCTATAGATTATTGATTTTAGATTTTCATCAATACCTCTGTTGTTAAAATCCCACCTTTCCCCGTTTTGCATTACTCTATAATCAACACCCTCGACGGGAGTATAAGTCCCTTCCTCTATTTCTATTCTTTTCTTTATGTCTTGGTGATATCTTCCTATAGGATATTTCAATCCTAGATTTCTATAAAAATCTTCAACTAATTTAAGATCCTTAAGATTGTTGGTATTTGGTACAACTTTGTCACCTATATAATTAACAAAAGGGAATAGTATCTTGTTGCCGTTTATATTAAAATAGATGTTATCTCCTTCTAAAGATATAGAAAAATTTCTAAGACCTATAACTTTAGATAATATATTCTTCTTAGCTCTCTCTATAAAAAAATCCTTAACCGATTTAGGTAGTTCATTAAATTCTGAATAGCTCTCGTTTATAAACTGAGAGAAGTTCATTATTTTCATATAGATACAATATTATTTGGTAAAGATAGAAAAATATTCACAATGAAAAAAATGTTACTTAAGAGTTAATAGATATTTAAGCTTAGAAACTGCTGCTATTAATTCATCTACCATATTTTGTAAGTCAGATTCTTTCAGTTCATTTCTAAGAGAATTTAAGCACTCTAGCATAGAATTTAACCAAGAATCACATTCAACATCTTTAAAGCTTATAAACTCGCATGAGTTACCAAAATCTATTCTTCCGTGATATCCTTGGTATGATTCAACTAAAGAATCTAATCCTTCATCGATACTCCCATAAGTATCACCGAATGCGTTGTGCTGAGCATATGATTCCGTACCCCAGTGCATTATTTTAAGCTGTGCTTGGAATAGAAGAAGATTTATAAAATGTTCATCCACTGATGATCCCAATGATTTTGTTTTTCTTGTAATAATATCTAAATCCATTTCTAATTCTGTTCCTTTGTCTTTAAATTCGTCGAATGTCATTTTTTAATTTATTTTAAAATCCTAGATCCCCCAGATCTGCTGCAGTGTCTATATTAGGTAAAAGCTCTTTTACTCTATTATATATCCCCACGTTAGATTTTCTTAACTCGTCTGCTGCTTTAAATGAATCCTCAGATTCTCTAAAATATAAAACAACATAATTTGCCATTCTTTCTGGTAAAGGAATATTCTTAAAATACTCCATATCATATATAGCAAATATCTTTAGAAAATTAAATATTCTATTACCTAAATCAGTTGAAAATTCTATTCCTTTATAGAGATCTGAAGCCATTTTAAAGCTTTTGTCTAACTCGTTAATAACAGTTTGATCCACCATTAAGGAATTGTAGTAATTCTCCTTCGTGTACTTTTTTAAATAGTCAAGATATTTTAATTTTTGAATATTGCTAATATTAGAAGGTAAGAATATTTCGTTTATTACATTTTTTATTGATTCCTGTACAGCAGAAGCAATAGCATCTTTAACTTCCATTGTCACTGCAGAATTTACAGGAGGTATTCTTTTTATCTTTTCAACTAAAAAATTATTAATAAACCAATTTACACTCTTTACACCTAAAGAAGAATCAATAGCTATCTCTTTATCGAAATCAAAACTAGTTAAATATCCTTGTGGATATGGTGTTGTTTTATCCGTTTCTATAGATGATAAAACTGATTCAGGAACATCCAGACTTAAAATAGAATTAAGATAAGCCTTATAAGCTGCCCATCTAGGAAAATCCCTTTCCTCGTTACATTTCGCCATTCCTTTTAATGCAAATTCCAGATGATTCTTATAATCTTTATTTAAGAACAATTCTTTGTAATTAAATCCAGCGCTTTCGAAAAGATTAAATCCTACTAAATTTTTCATACTATCTTTTAACTTTTATAGATCCCACAGGGGCAAAAAGTATCTTACCGAAAGATGGTGGATTATACATTTCAGGAGAACATATAAACCAAAGCACCTTCTTTCTGTATTTATTTATACCGTATTTACTAGGATCTGGCATTTCTCCTCCGGTATCTGTTAAATAAATAAATGCGGATGGCTTTATCTTATTTTTTTCTACCCACTGGAATGGCGGTATAAATCCCTCTTGATTTCCTCCGGTTGAAGCTATCTTTGTTAGATCTGGAGATCCTCCTTTTTTAACTATATCAACATTGTCTATATGATCACTGCAGTATATTATTATAGTTTTATCAGCATCAAATGTTTTTGTGAGATACATTATTTCGTTGATAAATACCTTTATCTGTTCTTTTGAAATAGATGACGATGTATCAACCGCAGCAACTATAGTTTTTAAAGTGTCATCGCCTACGTTTCTTCTTCCGTATATCATGTCGCCTCCAGCAAGGAATCTTTTATTAGGAAGAACCCATTCATCAGATTTAAAAGTGTTATCAAAGAATTTTTTAAGCTCTTTCTTCCAATCAACTAAAGGCTCGCTGGTTTTTAAAGCTTTTATTAGTCTTTTAGCTTTGTCACTAACTTTATTTCTAGACATAGCCTGATTAGCTATATCCTGCCAATTTCTTTTTGGGAGATCACCCTTAAATATTTTAGATGGCTTATTAGGTTTTATCTCTTTAGCTTTTTCCTTGGAATCTTGTGGTCCCTCAAAATCTCTGAATTTTTTTATTCCTGGAGTTTCTTCGCCAACCTTAGGTATGTCAGTCATTACCTCAGGAGAATCGGAAAATTCATGCTCTCCCCCAGAAGATTTTCCTTGATCTCCTGGTTTGCCATTTTCTTTATTCTTATCGTCAGATACTACTGAATAATCTCCGTTTTTTATAAACATAATTAAGAAATTTCTATATCTCCGTTAGGATAAACCTTAGTTATAGTTCCTTCCCTTCCGTCTTTTGTTATTACCTTCTGGCCAACCCTTGGAAGACTCTTTTTATCTCCACCCGGTTGATCTCCTGGTTGGTCTCCTGGTTGGTCTCCTGGTTGGTCTCCTGGTTGGTCTCCTGGTTGGTCTCCTGGTTGGTCTCCTGGTTGATCTCCTGGTTGGTCTCCTGGTTGGTCTCCTGGTTGGTCTCCTGGTTGGTCTCCTGACTCATCCCCTGGTTCATCCCCTGGTTCATCCCCTGGTTGGTCTCCTGGTTCATCCCCTGGTTCTCCATCTTCTCCTGGTTCTCCATCTTCTCCTGGTTCTCCATCCTCTCCTGGTTCTCCATCTTCACCCGGTTCATCTCCTTTTTGTATCACCATTTCTTCGTCAGGGTCTGCTAATTCTTTATCCTCATCTTCAACTTTACCTGTAGTCTCTACAGTTTTTTGTACTTTAGAGTTATTAATCAACTTTTGTAGTTCTCCGGATTCTTCTAGTGCATCATATATGTCTTCTGCCCTCATCCCTTCAAATCTTGGATCGTATAATCCTTCCCTGTTACCATTCTCGTCTACAGGAAATTCAAATCCCGCTTCATCTTTAAGTAATGGATTTATTGCATAGTCGCATGCTATGTTCCATCCCATAGGATCTCTGCTTCCTCTTCTGTTCATATGATCTCCTATACAATGTAGTATCTCGTGACATAGAACAAGTCTTAAAGCTGCCTCTGATTGTCTCATAACAAATTCAGGATGGAATATTATATCCCTTCCATTTGTACACATAGTTTTAGGATCGAGATCACTAGATCCGAATATGTTTACGTGGCTAAGAAGTTCCGCATAAAATCCCTGGTTTATATTTAACCAAAGTATAACCCTTCTTATTTTTTTGTTGACCTCATCTGGATCATATAATGATGATTCATTTATGAATCTAACATAATTAGAGAAAGATGTTATTACTTTCCCTGTTTTGTATTTACTCTCGTTTATCTTTCTCATCCTTGGAGACCTTTATCTTTAGCACCTTTTGTGATCATTAAAGCTGCTTTGTGTTTTAATTCATCTTCGGGTGTACTAGAGGACCCTCCGAATTTGAATTCTGGGTATTTAGATAAGATATCTTTATATAGCCAGCTTAGTGGTTCCAGCTCGTTGTATCTATTGAAATACTCCATAACATTATAGAATTTCTGTGTGTCATAAGATTTAACTCTCTTCATCACCATTTCTATAAGTCCATAAAGTACGCTCTTTGTAGATTGTGCCTCTGGTACCATTCTAGCAGACATCGGACTGTTAATCATATCTTCCATATCTGAATCTGTAACTTTTCTTAAAATGTCTAAGTAAGCTACAAATTTACCAGCTGCTTCTGGCCCAACCTGATCATAGAATATGTCCAATATATCTTGTCTAGAAATATCTCTCCATGAATCCGCTCCCTTGTATTGTATCTCATCGTGAAGTATTAATGATCCATCGGTCCAAGATCTAGGTGTAGGATAGTTTAGAGATTTTTTATCTGCATCTAGATTATGGAAATAATCTGGATTAAAGGTTAAGAAAGTAACCAGCTCAGGAAGTATTTTTTCGTTTCTATCTGCCCAAGAAGCATATCCTTCGATTGTAGGAACATAGTTTTTAATAGTGAATCGGTCTGCTAATGCAAAGTCAAAATCAGCAACACCCTCCGCTTCTTCCGGTCTGTTACCAGCTGCTACAATTACCCATCTATCTGGTAATTTATAAGGACCTATTTCTCCCTTCTGTACAAATTGCATGATTGAGTTAAGAACTGCTTTATTAGCTCTGTTCATTTCGTCCATAAATATTATACCTCCTCTATCACCAGGACCATTGTCAGTAGGAAGTAATATAGGGGGATTAGATCTTGTAAATCCCTTACCTGCACTAACTAATTTTCCACCCTCAACTTGAACCGGCTCTACGTCATGTCTACTAGGAATACCTAAGAAGTCCTCAGGGTTCATGAATTGTAAATCAAGCTTCATTACAGGTACACCTAATTCGTCAGCCGCTTGACCAACTATTTCAGTTTTACCAATACCAGGAGCTCCATAAATAAAGATAGGCTTAGCTCTGCCACCCCTTTCCTTACTCTTGTATAATCTTATTACGTCTTGCTTTAATTGATCAGCGGAGATGTTTCTTACACTCTGATCCTCTCCAGTATATTCCAAAGGTATTCTTGCTTCCTTTATAGGATTAACCCCTCTTTCGAATTCAGTCATCTGTTTAAAGATTGATCCATTCTCAGGCAAGAAAAGCATAACAGTAGGAAGCCCCTTTTTAGGTCCATATGGTATAGGAGCTATTAACCCGTCAATTATGCTCTTTAAAAATTTTCCGGTCCATCCGAAAAATCTTTTTGCATAATCTTTAATAGTTGAAAGGAATCCTTCATCTATTCTTGAAGGGCTATATGATTCATTAATAAAATCGCTAAAGTTCTTTATTCTTTTTGGCATCTTTGATTTTTTTAGATACCTTATATATCTAAATTTAATACAAAGATCTTACCAATAGTAAATTAGGAGATAAAGGAGTATATCCCATTGCTTCGATAAATCTGTTTATAGGGTCAAGAATAACCCTATTAAATTGCTCGTCAAAATCGACAGGGGGAGCAAACTCATAAGGATAAGATCCATTAAGATATCCAAATACGTTGTTCTCCCTCTCGTTGTTAACTTTAACGTAATAGTACTTTATCTTCTCTGATGATCTTATTAAGCTATACTTTGCTTTATGTTTTGAATTATTTAAGATGTAGTTATGGTATCCAGCAGCTCTAACGTGCATCGGGCATCCCTTAGCAACCTCAAACTTACTTGTATCATTTACTATGAACTTCTCGATGTTGTTAACAGAAGTACCGATTGATATCTGATCGGGGCTCTGTACCTTAAATTCGTTTTTAATATCTTTTAGAATCTTTACGAATTCTCTTATGTCAAAACCCTTACCCTTTTCAAATATATGTCTAAGAAGGAATGTAAGCTTCTCTCTAGCGAAAGGAGCAGTTCCTCCTTGTGCTAGTTCTATACCTGTTGATTTAATCTTAGAAAGCTTAGGAAATAAATCCTTGTTTGGATCTTGCCAAGCTATGTGAAGTACATATTTCTTCTTACCTAAGAATATACCAGCATAAGATAAACTTTCTAGTTCAAAATCCTGATAGTTATCAGTGTTCCATTTTTCAGCATATATGTCATAACACTTCCTGATGTATTCTTTTAATCTATGCTCATTTAGTCTTTTTACAAACTCAAATGGCTCGTAATCGAATTCACACGAATCCATCACTGCACCAAGATTTATATAATTAGAATCGGTATCCCCGTATAGAATAAAATCCATAGTTATCTTTCTGACATTACGAACTTCCATTTTCTCATGTAGCTCTGTATCAAGGTGCCACATGTCGTTGAAATACCTGTTAACTATCTTCTCAGCGAATTTCCAGATATCCTGTCCTTGTAATGTTACACTCTCTGCTACATCTGGATTGAATAAAGCAAAGTATTGGTTTCCTGTCGCTCCGTATATACTGTTAAGAGTTAACTTAATACCTTGTTCAGTGTTATAAAAGTCTGAAGATTTTTTTTGAAACTCCTGGAGTTTCTGATTGAGCTCTTCTAAGCTCATTGACATGTAATCTATCTCTTCCATATTATACCTCTACTAAACCTATTGCTATTATAGAATCCGATTCAGTTGACTTAACCAAGATTCTGTTATCGTGGAAATGTATCTCTGAATTTTCTTGATCTATATAAGAAAATTGGTTTTTGTAGATAGTATAAACGCTAGAGTTAGAAAATCCATTAGGTTTTTTACCTTTTATTAAATTATATTGGAAAGAATTTCCTCTTATAGTTACTCCGTTCTCCTCTATATCAAAATTTAGAAGTTCTTCTGAGTTTGATTCGATACCAGTTAATGAAGAAACCTTTTGGAAGTTTTCTTTAGATATCTCAAAATTAACTTCAGATCCTTCTGTTGAATGGATTTGTCTCTGTATATTATCATCTATATAAGCAAGTAGACTGATATCTGCACATTTAACAAATATATTTAATGTTGTTGAGGAGAATTTTAATCCAGTAGCTATTAAATCAGAATCATAAGGCTGAGAATCTACAGTTAGATTAAGTTCTTCCTCTGGTCCAAAATATTTGAACACGTCTATTAATTTGTTTATCTCTAAGATACCTATTTTTAATCTGTTTGCAGGAAAGTCTCCCTCCAATATCTCGTTGATGTCTACACTGACATACTTTATAACAGATTTATCAGGAGTTCTAACTTTAGCAAATAAATTTCCACCTTCTATTTCTAAGGGAACGCTTTTGTCTACCAATTTTAATTTTTTAAGGAAAGACATAAAATTGGTAGGATTAGTAATCCTAAAATTCCAAGTTGATTGTTTCTTACTCATTTTCTATATTTAATTCATTTTCTTGTTCTGATTCTTCAATTATTTCTTCCTCGGGATCGAATATTCTTATACCATTATGGAATTCTTCTTTGACCTCTCCTAAGAGAGAAGTAGTCCTAGAATTTGTTTTCTTTTTTAATAGAGAATTTTCCTTTTCCACAACTTTTACTCTTTCCTTTTGACTTTTTATTTCCTGATTCTTATTCTTTATAGCCGATTTTATCGAATTAATTTCCTCTTTAGTCTTAATTATTTCTTCCTTGGTTAGTTTTATTAAAGATATTGATTCCAATCTTCTTGATATTTCTCTCTTGTATTCACTAACAAAATTTAAAACCTCATCAACTCCCCTTTTCTTTTCCTGCATAAAAATAAGGAATTTAAGCTTAGCTTCTAAAAATTCCAATTCGTCATTAAGATAGAGTAAATCCCTTTCATATCTTTTTAATATCGTCCTTTCTCTATGTACAATAAAATCTTCTAAATAATCCTCTATACAATCGTATTCTAACACGGATCCGTCTCTAACAAAAACAATATTTTCCGTAACTATCTGCTTAGTTTCCTTAGCAAGTATTTCAGATATCTCCTTAAATTCATGATCTGTACATCGGAATTTTATATTGATCTTAACCTCATCAGTAGAGAAGTTGTCCATCTTGTAATTTAGACCCTTTCTTTCTAAAATATTATTAAGTCTAATAAAAAATGATTCATATCTCTGTAATGGAGATATAGAATTAATCTTAAAAGTTCTAGTTGTAACGTCAGTCTCTATATCCCCCTCTATAAGCCAAGCAGATTTAAGTGAATCCATTTTAGTGACCTTACCTTTGAATCCTCTGAAATATGGCTTTAATTTCTTCGATTTATTTCCATCCAAATAAGTAACTATCTCTTCCGGCTTTCTTGGTAATATATTAGACTTATATCCAACAGCTATACCAACTACATGGGTGGATAGTCCTATAGGATAGTCTACGTGAATCCAATCAAATCCCCCCTCCTCATTAGGAACATTAAGATCCTTGTATTTTTCTATTATCTCCTTGTATTTGTTGGATATCTTTACTTGTGTATATCTAGGAGCGGAAGGAACCGGATTAACTGGACTACCAAAAAATCCATCCCCTAATAATATTTGTTCTGAGCAAGAAAAAGGTCTAGCTAGTTTTGATATTGCTTGAGCCATTGAACTGTCCCCATGGTGGTAAAGTCCTGTACTGAAAACCTCACCAATAACACCAACAGTTTTCTTAAATATGCTTGGGGAATTTTGAAGGATTAATCTTTGCACCGGAGTTAGCGCATCATAAAAATTTGGTATTCCTCTACTCTGTATAACGTATAGAGCATACTTCCGATAATCCTGATTTATTTGATCCGTGATTGTTATTCTCTTGTCCACTTAAATTTTTTTCCCTAATAAAAATTATACTAGGGAATAAGAATAAAGTTTCTAATCCTCAGTAAATCCTATTTTTCTTATATCTTTACCAGATGTATTGGCTGGGCCTGTAGTATTTTGAGCAACTAATGGTTGCTGTTGTCCTGTATAAGGTAATCCAATCAATGCTGATTTTAAAACCTCCTCCGGAATATCATCTAGCTGAATTAAACCATATAGGAATTTGCTAGCATTCATTGATTCTTTCTCTGCCTTAGATATAAAATCCTGCCATTCAGCATAATCCGAAAATACCTGACACCCAGCTGACCAAGGGCCTATACAAACACCAACTCCTTTAGTAGATGACCTATGGATCTGCATTCCACAATTTTCTGTGTAAGTCTCTGCTGGCTTATATGTTTCAAATTTGGTAACACCTATAGGATATCTACCAACTTTGATTTTCTCCCCCTCAACCATCATTTTATATTTTGTTCCGCTTCCTAAACTGGACTCTTGTAAGATATAAAGGGTATCTCCTGGGAGTTTAATACCTACCCCTTTAGGATTCATTGGCTTCTTACCGTAATAAGCCAAACTAGGAACAGTAGTTATCTGATAAGGTTCTATTTTATCACCTAGATCGGAAGGAGGTGTTGGTCCAGTTGGTCCAGCTTGCTGTTGTTGTTGAGTAGTAGATGACTTAGTATTATCTTCGCTATCCATATCAACTTTTTTACCCTTAGGCTTATCATCATCAACTATTCCTAGTTTTTTTCCTACCCATTTAACTGCCTGTTTACCCTTGTCATAAGCTCCTTTAAGAAATCCTCCAATCCCTAAGAAATCCTCATAAAGAACTTCGAAATCATCCTCACTAATTTGTCCAGACTCTAGAAGATCCCTACTTTGAACTAAAAATTCCCTCTCCTTATTCATCTGAGCAAAATCTTCAAACGTCCAAAGTCCAGATTCAGAAATTGTTTCTAATTCGATTATTCTTTCATCTATAAATTCATATACTGAAAGAGATTCATTTTTCTTCTGCTTCATGAAACTAGAAGCTTCTCCAGTTGCACCGGTACCTCCTGCACTCTCAGAACCATCTTTTGCATTACCTGGGATGTAATATAAAGCATCACAGAATCTATCTTGATTTGACGTTTCTTTCTTAGTTGCAATTCTGTTTCTTATTCCTATTATTACCGCTCGCTTCTCGTTTAATTCGTTTATTACTCTAGTGTAATCGCCAGCCTTTTTCTCTTGTAAATATGAAAGAAGTAATTTTATAGTCATTACGGAAAGCGGAGTTTTCTCCAGCTTATAAGATTCGGACATTCCACATCCTTTATAAGGAAGGGATTCCTTTACCTCTTTTGTTTGATCGATTATACTGTCCACTCCTCCAGTTCCTCCAATATCACCAAATATTGACTGAACTATATTTTTTGCAATCCTAGATTTCTGTTCCCTTTCAGTTTCGGGTCTCTGAGGATTCTCTGATGTAGTGGTAGGAGTAGACCCAGTAACTCCTGCAGTTTCCTCTTCGTTCAAAAACTGCTTAAACGATAATACTTTTTTTTCCATACTGTATATATCAAAACTTATTCCTTAGATTTATTTATAAGAATCGACATTAATAATGCTATAAAGGAAATGATACCTGATCCAATGAATGCTGCTATAATAAAATCGAGGCTAAATCTAAATTCTTTTATATAAAAATGTACCCCCCCGAAATTTAATTCGTCAAAAAAGAAATACAAAATAATAGATGTCCAAAATGAAGTGCATTGATAGCAATTTAACATATCACCGAAAAATGGAGAATTTATAAGAAGCCAATTTCTTAGTGGGTCCATTATTTTAGATGCTACTAATATATGGGTTAATCCCCATACAGATAAAATATAAAAAAAGAAAGAAATCATAGTTATAAATTATTTAAACATGTCATATTCTCTTAGCTCCTCCATAAATCGCTTCTCGTCCTTATTAAGATCGGATGGTATTTTTATGTTAATCTCAACTAAAAAGTCTCCCCTACTTCCATATCCTATATTAGGTATTCCCTTCTGAGAGAATTTAAGTACTGTTCCTGGTATGGTTCCAGGCGAAACAACAGCTTTGACTTTCTCTCCATCTGGCATTTCCACGTCTATATTTGTTCCTAAAACTGCATCAATAAAAGTTATCTCTTTAGCAGAAATAAGATCAGTACCCCTTCTTAAGAAGTTTTCATCATGGATCTCATTTATTCTGACATATAGATCTCCAGGAAGACCGTTGCCCCTTCCGTCGTTTCCTTTATTTGCTACAACAAACTGCATACCATCAGAGGATCCAGCAGGGATGTTTATATCAATTACATCCTCGTCGTTTATTAGACCTTTTCCTAAACAGCTCATACAATATTCAAGAATAACCTTTCCGCTTCCCCCACAAGAATTACAAGTTGTAACAGAATTTATTTGAATAAATCCATTTGCTCTGTTAGAGGTTACATATCCTGATCCGTTACAAGGTCCACATGTTTGAAAAGATCTACCCCCTTCAGATCCTGTGGCTTCACATGCTTTACATTTTTTGTCCCTCTTTAACTTGATTCTTTTTTCTACACCATTAAGTATATCCTTTAATGTTACCTTCAAAGTTATACTTATGTGGCCACCCTTTGGATCTTGATGAAATCCGGGATTGTAGTGACTGGCAAAAGGATCTTTATGATTCCAATTATCGAAGTTATTAAATCCTCCGAAGAAGTGATCCTTAAAATTTCTTTTATTGTCGTATTCCTTCCTCTTAACAGGATCCCCTATATTTTCATATGCCTCGGTAATTTTTTTAAATTTTTCCTCAGCATCTTTATCCTTATTCCGGTCAGGATGAAATTTTTTAGCCATCAGCCTATAAGCTTTCTTTATAGACTCCTGGTCGGCGTTTTCTTGAACACCTAAGATTTCGTAGTAATTAATCAATTTTACTAGGTTTTAAAAAAGAAAAAATACTGAAAAATATTTTAGGAAACTCAACTAAGAAAAGAATTGCATAGATAGAAAATCCAAATCCCAAAAAGAAAAACATAAAAAATATCCTTTTTAATATCATTAGCATTAATCCGGATATTTTTCATTGAGCTTTTTCATAAATGAAACAATCTTATCGGAATCAGTTAAGTCATTAATAGAATAACCAGATTCTTTTAGCTCTTCTTCCAGGTCTATTTGTGGATAGTTTTCTTTTATTCCTTCCACAACAGACATAAGATAAATCTCATTTTCTGGACTCCATTTAGATTTAGATAAATCTATTCCTTCAATTCCTTCCATTTCTCTAAATATTTCAGTAAGGCAAGATCTTTCATCTTTACCTCTAATTCTATATCGAAAACTTTGTCATAAGTTTCTATTTTACTCCAAATCCAATCGGAGTGTGCTACTTCTTTAGCACTAGAATCCTCATAAAGTTTTCTAGAATCTGAAAAGTGAGTTAGAGCTGTTGTGCCTTCCTTCCATGTAGATATACAAAGTTCTAAAGCTTCCTCTTCAGTTCTATTGTCAGGATTACACTTATGATGTAAAAAATCATAAGTTATAGGTATTCCTGACACTTTATATATCATATTATATAAATCAGTAGGGGTAAACTGACTCTTCTTGTCATCATTTTCAACTACTAATCTCTTTTTAACCCCTTCTGGAAGATTATCAAATGATTTTAAAAATCTAGAAGCAGCTTCCTCCTTTGTTGGCTTAGTCGTATTAATGTGTATGTTTATAGGATATTTATGACTTCTTTCTAATCCCATTAAATCCATTATTTCTGCGTGTTGTCTGAGTTCTTTTATCGACTTCTCAACAACCAAAGGATTTTCTGATGCAATCACACAATAGGGGGAAGGATGAAAACTAAGTCTCTGGTCAAGTCCTCTTGCTAAATCTCCGGCTATTTTAAGGTTGAGATCTATTGTATGGTAATCTGGGAGATCTGATATCTCGTATTCAGACATCCAAGGGAACATATCAGAACTCATCCGATACATTTTTATTCCTTTCTGACCGTTGAAATTTATTATTCTTATTAGATCTTCGGTGTTTTTTACTGCAAGCTCTGAAACGTATGGTAGGCCTTTTTCGAGAAATGTCTTTTTTATCATTCCTCTATTTGTGGTAACTTTATCTTTTTCTAAAGACAGGCAAAGACAACAATAGCCTATTCGTGGATTGTATTTCATACCATAAAGGTAGATTAAAAATTCTTAAGAGATTGGATGATTTTAAATCTTTCCCTAGCATTTAAATCATCTATGCTTTCCTTACCAGTTTCTCTTCTTAGAAGTTTTTTGAATTTGGTAGGATCTGCGGAAGCACCGGATTGATCAGCAAATTGTCTAACATCCCTTCTTGAAGGAATTAAATCAATCACCCATGCTTTTATTGGTATATTATATTGTAGAGCTAAGTTAGCAACCCTATTTCCAGAAAAAAGATAGTAGCTAGCTTCCTCCGAAGTTCTAGTCTCACCAAAGTTTATAAATTTTATTATAACAGGAGCAGGCAAACTTATATTACCGCTTTTCTTTAGTTCATCCGTTGTTCTTACTAACACGTCACCATAAGCTCTACCATAAGCTCCATTTACTATATTATCATATTCATAAACCATAAAGTTTTGAATACTATTAACATCAAAGCTTCCTTCAGAAACTATAGGAACATTTTCGAAATGTCCCTTTCTAAATGGCTCAGATATGTATTTGTAAAACTTAGTTGATCTAGCAGCAGTCTTTCCAATGTCCTTATTTCCGATAGTTATATTATGCTGATAAAACTCTAATTTTGCTTTATCATCATAGTGTTCGATTTCTTCAGCAAGGTCTGGTTTAGTCCAATTTATTTTTAGACCCCTGTTAGAACTTGTGGAGGGAGAGCTTTTAGGAACTTCTGCTCCTACATTTTCTTGCTCATTAACAAAATCTTTTAACCTTAAAATCATTATTGTATATATCTACTTTTGTTAGATAACTCTACTTAGTATTAGAAAGCCATTTTTTTCTTAACTCTGAAGAATCACCAAACGCCATTTCTAATTTTTCTTTGCTGTCCTCACTCTCTTCTATAGATATTAGAGATTTGTTAGTCATTACCCATTCCCAATCTTCTAAAGATAAAGAACCCAAACCTTTTAAATATCTTATATTACCTGAAGGTCTTGCTTTTTTAAAATCGTCCAAATCCCAGTAATATTTTCTCTTCTTCGCATCGCCGACAGAAACTAAAGGAATTTTCAAAAAGCTAAGTCTCTTAGATCTTATCACCATAGGGAACCATTTATAAAAAAGGTTTATTAGTAAGGATGTTATGTGAGATCCGTCTGGATCTGGATCTGTAGCAATAACTATTTTTTTATATCCTACTGACTCTATATTTCTTGCTGTCGGATCTAACCCAAGAATTTGCATTAGCTCTAATATCTCCTTATTGTCAGATAGATCGCCTATATTCTTACAGTTCTTAATCTTCCCCTTCAAAGCATAAACTCCATCCTCCTTGGGATTTCTTTTTTGTAATATCGATCCCATAGCTGATAATCCCTCCACTATGAAAAGATTTTCAGCTAGGGATTTCTGTGCGGGAAAATATTTATGAGAATGCTTAAGATTAACTTTCCTTTTTTCAGCTCTTAACTTTTTTACGTATCCATCATTCTTTCTTTCCTCAACCTTTTTCATTATCCTTTCGAACATTTCTGTCTTAAATAATCCCTGAAGTTTAGAACCGAACTTGTTAACGAGTAAATTTTCTATCTCCTCTCTAGTAGTTACAAATCTAGTTTTGTTCTGATCACCGAATTTAACATATTTAGGAGGAAGATTTAAAACTATTAAGGAATCGTAAAAATGATGACCTAGTGTATCATCTAACTTATTATTAATAAAATCATTAACTATCTTCTGATGTATACCAGTACACATAGCAGAGTTAACAAAACTTATAGATCCAGATCCCTCGTATTTCTCCCATATGGTTATTTGTCCTATATCTGTGTTTATTTTAAAGCATTCTTGGGGAAGAAAATCCTGATTAAGATCCATCTTCTCATCGTCCCAGATTAGATCTATAGCTAGATTACCAAGAATAGGATCTCTTTTTATTAGATCATATTTAAGTATAAGAGTTGTTGAAAGAACATCTTTATCCCATTTGTCGTAGCCAAAAACCTCCGAGAGAGGTTTAAATTTTACAGTTGTTCCAGTTTTGGCATTTCCTGTATTTTTAGAAATCTTAGGTTCAGCTCCTTCGTAGTTTTTCCACTCTTGAAAATAATAGTTTTTATCATTAATAGTTTCTATTGAAAAATACTTAGATAAGACATTTACCAAGCTAACACCCATACCATTTGTTCCAACTAACGATTCCTCGACATCATCATTATCAAAATTAGATCCTGATCTGAGCTGGGAAACCGCAGTTTCTATGTTTGTTTTTCCACTAACTTTATTGATGTCAGTTCCTTTGTAGAATCCATTTCCAGTATCTGTTATAGAAACTTCATTTGATTTGGAATTGATCTCTATAGTTATTTTTTTCATCTTTCCATTCATGCGTTTAGCTTCGTCTAACGCATTAGAAAACACCTCATCAAATAACTTATACATTCCTACCGATATCTTCTTAGACTCAATAAAAACCTTGCTATTTTTTATAACCGGAACCTTTTCGTCGGTTGGTTTTACACTACCAACATAAACTGTAGGCCTTAATAAAATGTGTTCTCTTTCAGATAGAACTTTTATCTCTTTCTTTGATGACATATAATGATTATAAATAAATGGGAGAAAAAAGTTTCCTACATGAGCCTATATATAAGACCCTCATTGATGTTGTTTTTCTTACAGGTACCTCCCATAAGTTCAACCACGGTATCAGCATCTTCATGTTCAAACTGATCGCATTCTTTAACTTCGCAGGGATTACAACTGTGATGTATTTTTTGAATCTTTCCACCTTTTATAAATATTATATCAAGAGGAATTAAACATCCCTTCATATGAAATGACTTGTGACCTGAGTCATTAAACTTAAAAAGCATCCCCTCGTTTTCAAGGAGATGCTCTCTTTCAGAAAGACCTTTTGGAAAATCTTTACATTCTTCTAATATGAAAGTATGGTCTCCGATTTTTGCAATATAAAAATCATCAAAATCCATATTTATTTTTAGAAATTAAATTATTTAACGTAAGCCTCATCAATCATATCAGGAGTTAGCTCTACCATAACATTCTTTCTTTTTAAAGAGTAAGGAACTGCTATGATAATACCCCTTGTCTGATCTACATCCTTAACAATAAATTCAGAATCTACAAATATGTTTCTCGAAGGCTCATCAGCTGTTCTGCTTCTATCACCCATATAAACATCAGTCTCTGGATCATACATATCATCACTCTCTTTGCTAGGATCGTAACCCATTTCTGAGTAGATGTCTTTTAGATACTGTGGTGCGTTTTTACCTTGAGTTGGTATTTCTGCAACTACTGTAATCTCAGAAATAGTTCCGTTAGCAACCTGTGTAAGGAAGTCTTGTAATTCTCCTATAAACTTATTTCTCTTTATTGTTCTTTCTGGTTGAAAGCTAGACCCCCTATAAAGAGGAATACCTACGTTATAAACAGATTCGTTTAAAAAATCCTCAAATCTTAGAATTCTCATTATATAACTTTTTATGTTATATATCTAAATCTTCTAGGATTCCTGTAATTCTTCTTTAGGCTGTTCTTCGGTAGTATTTCTATCTATAGCTTTTTTATAGAAATCTAAATTCTTAATAATTCTGTCTTGCTCCCCTTTAGGAATTCTTTCGAATAGGGGAGAATTGATAATAATGGTTGTTGTTTTATGAGCTTCCTCAGCATTACCGTTGTAATAAGCTAGAACTGAATACTCATCTGGCATTCTCCATTTCCAAATTTCATCCTCTACGAAAAGAATATCTGAGCAAGGCCCAGTTTTCATTCCTATAGCGGAAAGAGCAAAAGCTAAAGCATATCTTTTTCTACTTCCGAGGAATTTAATTAGATGATACAATGCTTCCAATCTATTTGGCCTATATTCCCAAGCTTTAAGGTAAGCATCAATAACTTCCTCATCAGGGCTTTGCATTGTTTGCTTTTGTCTAGCAATCCAATACTTAGAAATATAAATCTCTTCGTTCCATCCCCCAAGATCTACCCTTCTTTGATAAGATTCGATGGATCTTTCGTGCATACCAGCATCTCTATAGCTTTGTGCCATATAGAAAACATATCTTCTCTCTAGATCAATCGGTAATTCTTCCTTAGGGGTTGTTAAAATTGCTTTTTCAAATATTAAAGCGTCGTTGTAATATTTGTCTTTCCCTTTAATATCTCTATTATGACCAGAAACAGAAGCGTGCATTTCCACTCCATCTAGGAAATCTTCCTCCAGAGTAACCCCCTCAGGACCAGACATATACTCATGTAAAACACCTACATATTTCCAATCTTGATCTCCTCTTATTAATTGAGATCTATAATAAGCTAAAGATCCTAGTCTAATCTTTATTTTATAAAAATCCTTAGTGATGTTTAAAAAAGGGTTAACTTCAGGGTTTTCTACCGAAAGAACATCATCAGCATCTATTATCAATCTATAGTCTGCTTTATCTTTAGCATATTGTAAACTTTCAGTCCTATTATGACCGAAATCTACCCAAGGTCTTTCGTGTAATTCTCCTGGGATTTCATACTCAGCCATTATCTCTTTTATGAGATCCTGAGTTCCGTCAGTAGAACCGGTGTCTACAATAATCCAATAACTAATATAATCTTTTACTGAATCTATACATCTTCGAATTACTTGAGATTCATTCTTAACTATCATTGTTAAACAGATAGTTGGTTGTTTTTTTTCCTGAACTTCTTCAGCTGATTCTTTTTTAGCTTTAGCCATTTTATTAATTTTTAATATTTATAGAATAGTTTACTGATTAAATTTCACTTAATTTTTTAAATATTATAGATGATATCTCATCCAGATCTTTATTTGCAGATATCTCTAGGAAATCCGTTCCATTTCTCATAGATTCTATCATAGGAAGTGTTTGCTCTTTATACTCCTCCATTCTTTTATTGAAAGCTTTCTCATTTTTATCGTCAGATCTACCAGAAGATTTTCCTCTTTCAGTTATTCTTTTCTTTAATAGTGACTCAGGAGCATTCAAGAAAAAAACATAAACTAATTTAAGCTTATTCACACTGCATATCTCATTAAAAATATCTTTTTGAGCTAAGTTTCTAGGATATCCATCAAATATAAATCCTCTTGGGTCGTGGTGTTTTGAGTATTCCTTTAGATAGGAGATTAATTCCTTTCCTACTAAATCATCAGGGAGGAGTTCCCCGCTCTTCATCATTTTTTTAATGTCTTTATCATCGGATCCTCTCAATATATCTCCTGTAGAAATGTGTTTCCATCTCATACCTTTAGATATTATTTTAGCCTGTGTACCCTTTCCACATCCAGGAGGACCTGCTAAAATTATACAAGGTATTTCTTCGAGATTTTCTTTACCATCTATATCTCCAAATTCTTTTACAAATTCTTTGAAGTTGTTTATTTTTTTAGGATTATTCTTTTTACTTTCCATACAATATTTATGATCCGCAAGCTTCACAATCTTCTGGGTTATCAATACTACAAACTAAATCGCTATAGTTGTCATCCTCCGATTTTATATCTTCCGATTTATTAGTATCTATTCCTAATCCTTTAATTGCAGTTGTTGCTGCTTTAGTTCTGATGTAGTAGCTTCCAGTTTTTAATCCCTTCCCCCATCCATAGAAATGAGCTGAAGATAGCTTAGCAAAGTTTGCATCCTGAACAAATAGATTCATACTTTGGCTTTGGCAAATGAAAGGGGATCTTGCAGCAGCATGATCTATTATAACCTTCTGGCTCATCTCCCAGGCTGTTTTATAGATAGCTTTAAGATCTTCTGGTATCTCGTTTATATCCTGTACCGATCCATTATTAATAATGATCTTGTCTCTAAGAGATTCACCCCATAATCCAAGTTTAACTAAATCCTTAACAAGATGCTTGTTAACTACAGGAAATTCTCCAGATAATGTTTTTCTAATGTAAATATTGGATGTAAAGGGTTCAAAACATTCGTTGTTACCTAGAATCTGACTAGTTGAAGCAGTAGGCATAGGGGCAAGCAATAAAGAATTCCTAGCTCCGTGTGTTTTTACTCTTTCTCTTAAAGCTTCCCAATCCCATTTAGTTCCTGGCGATTCATTCCATAAATCAAATTGGAATATGCCTTTAGATAATGGAGATCCTTTAAATGATTGATAAGCTCCCTCTTTTTCTGCAAGATCAACTGAAGCGCACATAGCTCCGTAATATATTGCTTCAAAAATTTCTCTATCTAATTGTTTAGCCTCTTCAGACTCAAATGGGATCTTTAAGATAGCAAAAGTGTCAGCTAATCCTTGTACACCTATACCAATCGGTCTATGTTTAAGATTAGATGTTTTAGTTTCTTTAGTAGGATAGTAGTTAACATCAATTACCCTATTAAGATTAACAGTAGCTGTGTAAGCGATGTCCTTTAGAGCATTAAAGTCATACTTAGGTTTCTTACCTGGGATAATGAATTTAGGTAGTGCGATAGAAGCTAGATTACATACTGCAGTTTCTTTCGAATCAGAATATTCAATAATCTCAGTACAAAGATTCGATGATTTAATAGTACCAAGATTCTTCTGGTTAGATTTAATATTTGCTGAATCCTTATAAAGAATATAAGGCGTTCCTGTTTCAATCTGTGCCTCTATAATTTTATACCAAAGATCTTGTGCTTTTACTGTTTTTCTTCCTCTTCCCTCAGATTCATATTTAGTGTAGAGCTTATTGAAATCTTCTCCGTAAGCATCATCTAGGCCAGGAGCTTCGTCTGGAGAAAATAAAGTCCAATCCCCATTTTCTTTTACCCTTTCCATAAATAAATTAGGAGTCCATAAAGCCAAGAAAAGATCTCTAGCTCTCATTTCTTCCTTTCCGTGATTCTTTCTAAGGTTTAAAAAATCCTCCACGTCACAATGCCAAGGCTCTAAGTAAATAGCAAAAGATCCTTTTCTTCTACCCCCTCCTTGATCTACGTATCTAGCAGTTTCATTGAATACCTTTAGCATTGGAATAATTCCATTAGAAGTTCCATTGGTACCTTTAATATAAGCTCCGGTACCTCTTACATTGTGAATATGTAATCCTATACCTCCAGCATTTTTAGAAATTTGAGCTACGTCAGATAATGTTTTATAAATTCCTTGAATTGAATCGGCGTCCATAGAAACTAAGAAACAAGAAGAAAGCTGTGGTCTTCTAGTTCCGGAATTAAATAGGGTAGGAGTAGCATGTGTGAAATAACCCTGACTCATTAAGTCATAAGTTTTGTAAGCAGATGCTAAGTCATTCTTATGAATTCCTATAGCAACTCTCATTAACATCTGCTGTGGTCTTTCTGCTGGTTGCCCGTCAATCTTTAATAGATAAGATTTCTCTAATGTTTTAAATCCAAAGTAATCATATTCTAGATCCCTATCAGTGATTATCTGAGAATCTATATCTTTAGAATTGTTCATGATAATTTCATAAACGTCATCAGCTATCATAGGAGCTTTTAAACCTGTTCTAGGATCTACATAATTATATAGCTGATCTATTACGTGAGAAAAGCTTTTAGGTGTTCTTTTATGTAAAGATGTAACACATATTCTAGCAGCTAAAATAGAATAGTCAGGATGTGTAGGGGTTAAAGCAGCTGCTGTTTCTGCTGCTAATGTATCTAGTTCAATAGAAGTAATTCCATCATAAAGACCGTGGATAACTTTTTTTGCTATTTCCATAGGCTCTATATAATCCATATTTAACCCATAACACTGCTTCTTAACTCTATTAAGAATCTTATCCAATTTCACTCTTTCTCTAGAGCCATCTCTTTTTATTACTTCCATTTTACTATTTTATTTTTTTATTTTTTAGCCGACAATTAGTTTCAATCATTTGATTGATTAATTAGATTTCATTAAATTTTTATTGTTGTTATGGTCTAAGATATCCTAAACTTGACATAGCGGAGTCTATCTTCATAACATCTGAATCGATAATTGGGTTATCTGAAGTGATTAAAATTCCGGAGTCCTGTTCAGTAACAGAAAATGGATTATAACCAAGGTAGTAATTAATTCTTTCCGAAACTGTATTGGAATCTGAAGAATGTATTGATGCAATATAATAAAGACTATTCATACTTATTTATTTATAATTTTGTAATTATGTAACTGTCCAAACAGCTTCTATCATAGAAAAAGCAAAGTTAACAGTTCCTCCAGTTCCACCGTCTCTAAAGAATCTTATTGCTACCGGGGTAAGAGAGTTTGGTAGATTTGCCTGCGATAATACTGCGCTTAATACTGTAAGGGAGGAGCTTGTTGTAGAAAGAGTGGATCCGGTAATAGTGGAGGAAGTGTCTTTTCTATGTAAATCAAAAGTTGCTTGAGCACCTCCAGCAGCTCCAGATATAGATGCGTATATGTATAAAGTAATAACAGGGGATCCACATCCAGAAGGATTCCATTTTGTAGTATCTCCTAGATCTATGTAATAATATCCCCTATCTCCTACAGTGGCACTTGTTGTTGTAACAGTACCTGAAGAACTAGTAGGTGATATCATCCATCTTTGAACTATTTTATTTCCTGTTGAATAAGTAGTAGATCCTGTAGCACCAGTAGCACCTGTTGAACCAGTAGGTCCTGTTGAACCAGTAGCACCTGTTGAACCAGTAGGTCCAGTAACATTAGAATCCGCACCGGTTGCACCAGTAGGACCTTGTGGTCCAGTAGGACCTGAAACCAGGATAGCTAATATTAAATCCTGATTATTGGAGAAAGAATATCCTCCACCTATATAAGTTAAGGGTATTTCCCAATAAAAATTAGGAGATATTCCGTATTGTATAGGAGATCCTGAGACCTTCCATTCTTGATAGTTATTAGAAATCGTAGAATCCTGTAAATATAAGGAGCTTCCGATTGAGATAAGGCTAAGAAATAAATCTACATCAACATTTTCTTGTGTTGTCATATTGACATATATAGATGTTGAGAGATTTTGTGTAGCATTATTCCACAATAACAATCCGCTTCCAGGATCCCCAGAAGTTGAAGATGTATTAGCCTTATATTTATAATACGAAGTGGATTGTCCAGGAGAACCAGTCGGCCCCGTTTCCCCAGTAGCTCCAGTTGGTCCGGTTTCCCCAGTCGGTCCGGTTCCCCCAGTCGGTCCCGTTTCCCCAGTAGCTCCTGTAGGTCCTGTAACATTAGAATCCGCTCCAGTAGCTCCTGTTGCACCAGTAGGTCCAGTAGGTCCAGTAATCCCAGTAGGTCCGGTAATCCCTTGTATACCAGGAGCTCCGTACCCAGTAGGTCCGGTTGTACCAGTAGGTCCAGTAATTCCTGTAAAAGAACCATCGTCTGGAAGATTCCAATAACTATCTATAAAGTCATGAAAATCCTGCTGAGTTGGTATATTACCTTGAGAAAATATTACTTTAAATTGAGATCTAGATTTTTGAGCCACTTTTGTTTATTATATCTCTTATATATATTCAACCGGGGATCTATTACTAAATTAAAAGTCTGCATCCATAGTAAATGCCTTACCTGAATCTTTATTGTCTTTGGTACTATCCATAACACCAGATTTTTGATAAGAACCAACTCTTCCTTCAAAGAAATTTCCTTTATTTTCTAGAGCTATATTAACCATAAAATCAAATGGGCACTTAGTGTTATAGATCTTAGAGCATCCCAACGAAACTAATAACCTATCAGCAACAAATTCTATGTATTCACACATAAGATCAGAATTCATACCTATAAGTCTTACGGGGAGTGAAGATGTAACAAACTCTTTTTCTATCTCTACAGCTTCACTAATTATCTCCACCACTGTTTCCTCTGAAAGTTTATTTTCGATGTGGCTAGTGTAAAGTAAACAAGCAAAATCGCAGTGTAAGCCCTCGTCTCTAGATATCAATTCATTGGCAAAGCATAGACCCGGCATCAGTCCTCTTTTCTTTAACCAGAAGATTGAACAAAATGATCCAGAAAAGAAAACACCTTCGACAGCTGCAAAAGCTATTAGGGTTTCAACAAAAGAACCGTTTTCGATCCATTTCATAGCCCAGTCAGCTTTTCTTTTAACGGAAGGAACGGTATCGATAGCATTAAACAAATGTTCCTTTTCCTCCTCATCATTTATATAGGAGTCAATTAGGAGAGAATAAGTTTCTCCGTGGATATTTTCTATAGCTAATTGAAATCCATAGAAACATCTTGCTTCTGGATACTGAACCTGATTAAAGAAGTTAGCTGCTAAATTTTCATTAACAATTCCATCAGAGTTATTAAAGAAAGCTATTACGTGCTTAATAAAATATCTCTCGTTGTCATTTAATTTGTCTCTCCAGTGAGATATGTCTTGTGCTAAATCTATTTCCTCTGCTGTCCAAAAAGATGCTTCTGCTGTTTTGTACATTTTCCACAGATCGTGTTGTTGAACTGGGAATAGTGAGAATCTTTTCGGGTTGGGCGTTAATAATTTTTCCATGAATTGTTTTATTTTATATATTAGTATCCTCTCTCTTGTCTGTTGTGATTTTCTGAATTTTTTGACATATAAAGATTAACAATATCCTTACTTGTCATCCCTATAGAAATAGCAAAATTCATAAAGAAATGTAATCCATCGATCCACTCATAGAATAGCTCTAACTTATCTGCTTCACTAAGATCAGATATCTTCATTTCAGTTGTTTTCTTGTTATCCCCCTTCCAATATTTCCAACCTGCAGATCCAATACCATCATTGATTCCTCCTAGTGCATCAAACATCTCGTTGAGTTCATCCCCAAGAGCATGTTTGTTAACCATCCAAAAATCTGCTATCTGTTTAATAGACCAATCTTTAAAATCGAACCCGTATCTTTCCTGAAGTTCTTTTTGTTTGTTGTAAATTAATCCTAAAGTGTCTTCCGACCCTGTGTAAAAATCCTCCACGGGAAGATCTGCGCATTTGTTATCCGTATTCGCCATAATTTATTTTAATTTTATTCTTTTATTAATTCTTTGTATTTATAATCCTTCATAGAGTGAAATTAAAGAATCTAATTTATCTTTAGCATTTGTGTAAGATTCTATCCATCTGTCATGCTCTGCCAATAAGTCAGAGTGCTCGCCTATAGCGGCTAAATTGGAATTTGAAAAATATAAAGCTAAATTAGCCTTAGCTTCCTCCATCTGGTATTCATACTTCTTTTTCAAAGCGATCACATAGTTTTGTCCGTGATTTTGCATTAATGTTATTTTCATATTGTATTTTTTATTGTTTTGATTTTATTGCTTTTTTAATTTTTTCTATTTCTTTCTCACATTCGAAATATTTCTTCTTAGTAGCTTTTCTCTGTGAATAAAGGCCTTTTAATATTTCTCTAAGTATTGGTTCTTGGCCATCCTTATTGTAGAATACAGCACCGGAAGATGTTTTGATTGCGCCCTCTGGTATTTCTTTTAAGTTCTTGCCTATGTAAGCTTCCGGTGAAATCCCCCACTGCACCATAGTATTAGGATACAGGGAAGCAAAGTCAAAACAAGCTATCCATTCATATAATCCTTTTTCGGGCTTCTTTACATAAGCCCCCTCGAATTTTACATGGGATTCTCCTTTTCTTTCGTTTACTATAACTTTATTCCTTTCTAAAAATTTTCTAAGCATTAGAACCTCTGTAGTCCAAACAGGAGACAGTGCCCTATTAATTTCCACCCTACTAACTTCTGCAATTTTAAAGAACGTCGATAATGTATCCAATCTTTTATCTATGTAATGAACTAAAGCGCAGTCAACTGCGTTATAGAAGATAAAGGTTTCGAAATCAGACTCGTATAGATCCTTCAATGTCCCATTGTAAGAAATCTTTTTTATTCCTATTGCTTGGTTAGCTACGTAGTCCAAAGAATTAGATTCCCGTATTTTTATAACTCTATCCCACTTCTTATAAATGTCCAGGTAATCCACCATAAGAATGTGCATAGGTATTTGATTCTGTCCTAGAAGAATTCCTGACGGAGAAGCTATCTTAGGATCAATTCCTAATCTTTTTGCCCTGTTGATAAGATAAGGCCAGTCATATCCAAACCAGTTCCATCCGGTTATTAAAGGCATCTTGGGAACTAGCTTAGAAAGGAAAGTGTATATCATATCAAACTCAGTGTCAAACCTCCTATAATTAAAAGTCCATTCGCCCTGTTGATCTTTGAAATGCTCTTTTATTCTTTTCTCGATTTTTAATATTCGTTCCTGTGGCATATCCTCAAGTCCAATAACAAGAATTTTTCCTTGGGATGAAGCCATACCAATAGACAATACCCTGTTTTTAGAGTTCTCTGTGTCTAAAGAATCCGCTCTGTTATCTGTTATTTCAACCTCAATATCTACAAAATATTTCTTAGGTGTTTGATAATCCCAGAGAGGCTTAGTTATATTAGGATCAATCGCCTCTAATATTTCAACAACCCTATATTTGTCAAATTTGCTGGAGGGAACTTTTTTAACCGGACAATTATCCCAGGATCTCCATTCTTTATCTTTGTTTCTGTCATTCTCTGATGTCTTTTGCCAAACAAATTGTAGATGCTTAGGTACCGGGATTTTTAATAAATTAACTTCTCCTTCTTCTGTGTAATGAGAAACGGATAATCCATTTCCTATGTTCTCAATATCTATGATCATATCTATTTTATAGGTTTATAGGGAAGAGGTTTCAAAAAAGAATATATATTAGGTGAAAAAAATTCTATCTTTTAAATTATTCGAGGAGGTTTATCTAAACGACATAAATCCTTTTGACCAGGAAAGGAAGTATACACCAGGCCTAAGGTTCGCTAATAGAGATGAAGCTATAAAATCAGTAAGAAGAGTTCAAGAGATGTTGGATAAAAAACAAATAGAATTGAAAGATGCCATTATAGCTTCCTACATAATGTCTAAAAGAGCGGAGTCTCACAAATACCAGAAACAAGGTATTAAAGAGGGAGGTCTAGTTTGGAAAGAATATCTAGAACAGTTAAAGAAAAAAGAATCAGTATAATTACTTATTAGATTTTAAATAAGTAACAAACTTATTAACTATATCTGTAAAGTTATAATCATCTGTTGTAACATCTGGGATATTTGATGAATTCTTACCTAGATCCTTTAAGTATTTATAAAAAATCTTAAACGAAGGTGAAAGCTGATCCTTCTCCTCGCTTTTATTTACTTCTTTTATCGATTTAGTAAATCCCATCATGAATCTATCTACGGAATTCTTGTCTATTTTTTCAAGATCACAATAATCAAAGAAAGCAACAAGTATATCCCACATATTTTCTGGAGTTATATCAGGGAATCCTTTTTTTACACGGTCTAATCCGGCTGATGTAGTTATTTTACATTCGCATACGGATTTCTTGTCGGTTGAATTTTCTTTACTACTATAAAACTCTATTCTAGCTTCCTCTTTTACGCCTTTTTTGTTGTATATTATAGAGAAAGTTCCATTTTTACTAAATACGAGATATCCATTCTCTTCTTTCTTCTCGAAAGAACCCTCGTTGCTTATTATAGCCCAATTAGTTGTTACCATATCGAGTTTTTCAAACAACTGATTGAATGTTAATAAATGATTCATGTAGTATATATTACTGAATCGATTCCAAATACATTTTAAGCTTTTTATCCTTTGGTATAAACAGGATATCATTATTTACGAAGATCCTCCACGCTTCCCTACCGTAATCACCTATCCCAGGAAATTTAAAAGGATCCCTTATTCCAGATTCCCAAGCATTTGAGAATTCTTTTATCCTTTTAGTTTTTATATTTTGAAATCCAGTTGTTTTTATAAAATCAGAAATAACTAAATCATTCTCAGCTATTAAAGATTTAGGATTTGGCCATTTTTTAAAGAAGTTTTCTATCAGAGGCCTTACCTGTTTATTACTAGTTTGGTTAAGTAATATACAACAAACTAAAACCTTCCAAGGATCTTTAGCGTATTCTTCTTGTATTATCTTAATTCTTTGCACTTAGCTAAATTAAGAAAAATAAATCTTACTGGTTTGATTTTGATGCTTTTTGGAAGGTTTTAAAGTCCATCAAAGAATTACTTATTGGATTTGGAGTTTCTTTAGATACTTTTTTCTTCTTTTTTTTAGCTGCTGGAGTACCAACAGTTAAGCTAGGAAATTGATCTCCTGACCCTGTTCTTCCTGGTCCGGGAGGTACAACGTTACCCATTCCCGGTGTTCCAGCCAAAGATGCCATAGCACCTCCGCTCTCCTCTATCTCGTTAGATATCTTATCTTTAAATACCCGGTACATCCCCCTTTCGCCTTCTATAACATATCCTATTACTTCCCCTACGCTATTCCTAATAGAATCGTCAACTCTTCCACTTCTTCCGTCTATAAGGGAAACCCTCTTACCTACTAATGGATCCTGATCATATTTAGAAGATCTATAAGATTCGTATTCTCTGATATTACTTGTGGTTCCTCCACATCCGCAATCCTCACTCATATTAATTTTTTGTTTTATTTATAAATTCTCTATAATCCGAAAGATTTTGCATCCTTCTTGTTTTAGATTTTTTAGGCTTATTCGACTCTGGACTAAGATGAGGTATTATAGTAGCTATTCCCTCTTCGATCTCTTCTGGTAGATTTTTATGCTTTGTACTAGCATAATCCTTCAGATCTTTTTTCTTCATATTATTGGCTATATCTACTATGGTCTCTCTGTAAGCAGAATCTATTTTTCTAGGATTTATACCCTCTTTTCCGTTCGTGTCCATCCACTTACGTACTCCGTGTGCTTGTCCCATTAATCTTTGCTGTGTTCTGGATACCGCAGGCATTATCTAAGTTTTTTGGAATTTTGGTTTTTTCTTTATATATTCGTTCCAGGTCCAAATAAATCTACGATAATTATTTTTGACCATGTTGAATCCTGTATCACCATCAGGTATCTTTACTGGAGATACTGGTGGTTCATATGAACTAGTTTCCGCAGAATTTGTTTTTTTATCTTTTGCCATTAGATCTATTAGTCACGGGATAAAAAAAATCCCGGTAAATTATATATCTACCGGGATCAAATAAAAGAATTTTCTTATCCTCGAATATGTATCACAGATTCGATTTTAGACTGAGCTACAGCAGTAACTTCAAAATCTAAATGTGCAGTTGCATTATCACCAGCTAGATGCTTGTGTACAGTTGTTTCTGCATCAGTTACACTTTCAGCTTCAACTAAGATCTCAGACTTAGATGCTTTTGCTTTACCGGTACTTTTAGAAACTTCACCAGTAAAAAAGCTAACTTTACAAATGTAATAACCCATAAAGATTAAGCTTTAGTGTTTTTAGTTTCTTGTACATTAACTCTTAGATCTTGAGCTAATTTCTTAAGATCCTGACAAGCTGTTCTTACACGTGTACCAGCAGACTTGTTACCTTTAACATAAAAAGCTTCGATGTCCTTAGACATGCTTTCTACCAATTCCTTGATTTTTTCGTAATTTTCCATTGTTAAATATTTTATTATTTTACAGCAAATCTATTAAAATGTTTCATTTTTTAATGTATTTGGCAAAAAATAATAGATTTTTGTTGTTTTATACCTTAGATAACTTTAATATTCTTTTACCTAATGGAGTTAATGAGAAGTAGTTTGCTTCCTCCTCTTGGACTTTATATTTAATATATTTCTTTTGTCCTCTAATCCAATTCATAGAAGGCTTCTTTCCAGAAGCATCTTCTGGTATGCCATCTAAAAATTCAATAAGCTCTCTCTTAGTTACTTTCTCCTTCTCGGATATAAATGAAAGTACTTTTATCGATGTAGCTGAAGGCTTTGCCCAAGCTATTGGTATTCTGGATTCGTTTATAAATTCTTTATATGAAAGAATATTATTAATCATGATCTCTTCTTGTATAAAGTAAAGTTCTTTCCTCTGGGCCTTCCTGGATACTCCATTTTTCGTAGCTCCATTCATCCATTAAAGATCGAGCTCTATCTTCATATTCAGGTAAATCCATATTTAAATTCATAAGGATCTCGTCATATATCTTTGAAACTTTAGGATTATTTTGTAAATAATCCTTTATAGCTTCGCTCATTATCCTATAAAATCTCATGAATTCTGATTTATTAAGATCAAAATCCTCATCTTCTCTTGATTTATAATCCGTGTCTTTAACTAAAAAATCATCAAGAACACTTACCTTTATAGGTTCTGCTGATATTACGCAATAACTATTTTCAGCTTCATCTATAGAAGCTCCCCTGGATAGTTTACCTATGTTTATTATAAATCCAAGGGCGTCTTCCTCTCCTTCTATTTTAAAAAAGTATTTGGAAACCTTGCCCTCTTTCTTTTTAACAAAGAAGTCCCTTCCGAAACCATCTTCTTCCATTAGAAACTGTTCAAATAATTTTAAGTATCTCATAATTAGCTATCTCCTTTTCTTGGAAAAACTGCAGAGGTGTTAGGAATATATCTTTTCTTATTTCTTTTAAAGATTTCTCCTCTTACAACGTTTCCGTAATATTTATCTATAAGGTTCCAACCTTCTTCTAGTTCTTGTAAGTCTATATCATCTAGTTTAGAAAACTCCTCCTTAACCATGTTTATTTTTTCCATGGCTTCTTCTAGAAGTTTTTTACTATTAGAAAGGTCATACTTATAGGTATGACCCTCCTTTATTTGACTATATTTTTTCATTTAGAACTCTTGTCCAACTTTAGCTCCCCATCGATCTGCTAAAGGTGCAAGACAAGCAAGCATTGCAGGATCTTTAGTAAATTCTGGATGAAGCTTAAAGAAAGTTGTAATTTGCGCTGCTCCTTCTTCCTCCTTATCTATTCTTTCTAACCATTTAGCATAGTTACAAACTTCTTTTGGAGTTAGTGCCATTTCTTTACCCTTTCTCATAACAGCACCAAATAAAGCGTGTGTATAATCAGGTTTGTCTCCTTTGTCTGCAGGAACTGGAGCTTTATCTGGGTCAGTGTAAGGTAAAACAAGTTCTCTTACTGGAATGTCTTTAGCAATTCTATAGAAATTCAAGAAAGCTACCGTAGCATCATTACCTACGTTTTTAGAAAATTCTTTCTTTATAACATCCTCAGGAATTGTTGTAATTCCTTTTGCTTCCAATTCTCTAATAACCCTTCTTAAAGAGTTAGAAGCATCAACCCAAGCTCTAGGTGTTGGATATTTAGTTTTCTTAATGGTAGTATCCAAATTATGGAAGTATATAGGTTGAAATTCTAAGAAGTCTAATAATTCAGGAAGAACGACATCTTTATATCTGCTTCCTTCTATATAAGATCTAAATCCTTTTATAGTTGGAACGAAGTTAACCGCTTCAAATCTATCTCTAAGTGCAGTACCTAATTCTTTAATGTTTGCTCTATCGTCCTCTTTTCTGTTACCAGCAGCAACAATATACCATCTAGCTGGAATTTTATAATTGTTACCAATTCTTCTTGATTGTGCAAGTTTCATAAAGATTTTAATAACTTCCTCTGGCATACGGTTTAACTCATCAATAAATATAATTCCTCCTCTTCCGTTTCTACCGTTATCATAAGGAAGAATATCTACGTTGATATTAGATCTTGTTACACCCTTACCTGCGTAATTACTCTCTGGATCCGGCTCTTCCATAGTTACTACACTAGGTACACCAGCAAAATCAACTGGCTCTGCGTTCTCCCCGTCTACGTTAACTAAAGAAAGCTTATGTCCATATAATTCTTTTCCTAATTCATCACAAACTTGGGCAACGATTTGTGTTTTACCGATACCAGGAGCTCCATATATGAATATCGGTTTAACATCTAGTATTCCTCTATAGATATCATCTAGCTCATCTTCAGATGCACCCGATTCTTTAGCTGCTTCCATCTCGTCTGCAATTCTAAAGATATCTCTCATATTTCTTTTAACAGTCTCTTTTATTTCTTGCTCTGAATAGTCTGGTACGTCATCGGTTATAGGATAAGTTAAAGGAACCGCATCCTCCCATAGGAAGCTTTCTTCTAACGATTCAGGTATCTGAAGATTATTCATTTTATAATATTCAGTTCCGCTATAGAAGTTGTTAACCTGATCTAAGATTGATTCACTTTTACTGTCATCAAAAAGTGCCACTCTAGGGGTTCCTTTTTTAGGACCTGATGATATTAATCTAAATATACCAGATCTAACAGCATTATATAAATTTTTCGCCCAAGTAGAAACTTTTTTACCTAAATCTGAAAAAAATCCTTCATTCATATAGGATTCGTTTACAAACTCGTCGAAATTATAAATCCTTTTGCCCATTTTATTTTTTATTTTATATATCTTATTTTATATTCTTTTCACATTCTTATTAGCAAGTACTATATCTATCCTTTCTCCGAAAGGCTGTGGATTAGGATAAGGCAGATCGTCGAATGTTAGGAATACCCAGATACATCTATCTTCATACTGTGAGATCTCGTAATCATCAGGCGAAGGAAAATTTGCTTCTCCGTCAGTAAAGTATATAAATACGGTTGGCTTTTCTCCATCCTCTAATAGATTTCTCTCTACCCATTTGAATGGTGGCCAGAAATAAGTTCCCCCACCACCCGCTATTTTATTAAAATCTGGGCTGTCTCCTGGTTCTAGTATATCCGGTTCATAAACTTGAGTATCACAATATAATATAACTGTTTTTTTAGGTGTATATGACTGGGTTATATTCATAACCTCTCCCAAAAATTGTTCTATCATTTCTCTAGTGATAGATCCAGAAGTATCTATTGCAACAACTACACTTTCGAAATCTTCCTTGTATTTTTTATAACCATATTGGGCTAATCCTGCTCCTAAAAATCTTCTAGAAGGTAATGTATATTTAGATTTGGATATTGCCTGGTCTATATACTTAGATAATTCCGACTTCCAATCAATAACAGGTGTTTTAAGTTTAGTAAGCGCCCTTTTTATAGCTGCTGGAACATTACCTGATGCAGTTGCTAATCTAGTAACATCTTCCCACTCCTCAGCTAATGCTTCTCCGTTAAGTCCACTGTCTCCGCCAAGATCTCCAAGATCTCCAGGTCTAAGAACTTCGCCTGGATTATATCCATCAGGAGCTTTAGATCCTCCACCTCCGGCTCCGCCTTGTTCTGCTCTTTTAAACTCAGATTCTACTTCCTTTAGTTTACCCTCACTATCCCTATCTGGAACATCATTATCGGGAACATCATTTCCCCACTCATCAACATTCTCTGGTGGTGTAGTATTTACCGGAAGATCTCCACCGCCTCCGCCTCCTCCGCTTTCTTTATATTCCTGGATTCTTACCCCTGTTATTTTTGCTTTCATATATTAAATTCTTTTTAGAAGTCTAATTCTTTTTCTATATCATCTCCTAATATATTTTCACCCTTAGCTTTTCTCTGTAGATATTCTTTAACCTTATTCTTTGGGATAGGATCATAATCAAGATCACCTGATGCCTCATCTATGGATTTAACTATTCCATAGGAATCGTTGTCCTTATCGTAGATAATATCACCAACTAAAGGATCTTGTGGAGGTGGAGGTGGAGGTGGTGGAGGTGGTGGAGTAGTATCATCTCCTGGTTCGGGGGAATATCCATTCTCAAGAAGTTTGTTGTATATCCATTCCGCACTTCTGTTTACAAATTCATGGTCATAAGGAACATGACCGCAACCTGGATATAAAGAACCCTCTACCATTTCTCCTACGCCTCCCTTAGCTACTGGTTTAGGTTTAGTTGTATTTATTGTCCCTGGATCTATTGGAGTTAATACCTGATTAAGAGCATAATCCGCTGCAACATTCCATACACCAGCTTTAGTCTTATCTTTAGGACATCTTAAGAAGTGAACAAGCGTATTATGCAAAACCTCGTGAGCTATTACCCACATTATTTCTGCGTCACTGTGTTTAAGAACAAAATCAGGATCATAGTGTATACTAACTCCGTCAGTTGCCATTGTTTTAAATCTAAGATTTCTATTTTCTCTAATTATTAACCTAGATAACATAGAAGAAAAAAATGGATAAGCTCCATTTAAGAAAAACACACAAGCCTTCATTTTTTTAAGTGCTGCTTGATCTACCGGTCTTTTATCTCTTTCGTCTAAGTATATGGCTTCATTTAACTTATATCCGGATGGATAGTTAAAAGATTTATATTCAAAAATTGCAAAATCATTAAAGGATAATATTCTTTTCATTAATCTTTTTAATTAAATTATATATCCTCTGCAGATCCATTTATCTGTTTACTAAATTCATTAAAAAGAACTGCTATAGATTTAGGAACTTTATTTCTAAACTGCTGAAAATCTCCATCCTTTACGCATTTTCTTATATCATTGTTATTGGACCACTGTGGGGTTTTGTATATTTCTATATCGTCTCCCTCTAGATCATATTTGTTTCTGATCCATTCTCTTTGGAGAACCATATTTTCAAAATCCCTTTCCCCTATACAAATAGATGAAGGATTAGCATGTTTTACTACCGCATTTAAAGCGTCTTCTAATAAATTAGAGGTTATTATTTCATATCCTGCAAATAACTTATTATTCTCGGATGTTAAAGAACCTATCGCTTTTCTTATTAAATCCTCAGAGAAAGGATATTTTGATCCTGGTTCACTTCCTGGATGAACAACACAAAGGAAAACCGGAAGATTATTCTCCTTCTTCAATCTTGTACACATTTTCAAGTGACCATTATTGAATGGTTGAAATTTACCTATGACTATATTTACCTTCTGGTTATTTTCGTTTAATATCCTAATTTTTCTCTTCTCCTTGTGTGTTGATACCACTTTTTTAAAATCTTTAAAAGAGAAGAATTCTGAAGCGTCATCTGGGGTTTCTTTTTTATCCTCTGTTTCATTTACCTCTAAGGATTCAATGATTAATTCAGAATTATCTTGAAACGATCCCTCTATTATTTCTTCTAACTCGTCAATTTCTTCCTCCTCATTTAATATGGGATTAAATCTGCTTCCGACTTTTTTAAACCAAACAAAACTTGGTACTCCTAATGATTCCTCGACAAGATCTTTTTTCTTTGCATTTATGTAATCTGCGATATCTTCAACCAACATGTTAAATTGTTGTATAAGTCCCTCGGTGAAAAATCCATGTGGCTTTCTTTTAAGCTTTCTAAATGAGTTAAGTATCATTTGAAGTATATCAATATAAACCTCGTCGTCCTCTACTTGTTTTAATACCTCCTCATCTTTTATTAGATCCTTGTTTATTTCAAATCCCCCAGATTTTAGATATTCTGGCTTTTGAAAATCCGCACCAACATATTTTTCCCCCTCCTCGTATATGAATTTTTTAAATACATCAAAAACAAAACTAATGTATCTCTCCTCTGGATCTCCTCCGTTTGATACAAAGTTCTCCACCCCCTCCTCTAAAATAAAATTCATTACATCTATAAGGCAAAGTGAATAAACATCGCTGGGAAAATATGAAGTTTGAGATACCTTCCTACTTCTATTTATTTCGTGAAAAACAGGGTCAACCATCTTTGCTAAAACTGTTTCTTCCTTACCATCTTCGTCCTCAAATCTAAATACTAGTGAATCTATTTCCCCTTGGAGATCTTTACCTAGGGTTGTACACTCAGCATTCCTGTTTAAAATCTTTATTAGATACTTAGTAAAGCTTTCAGTCTCAAATCTGCTTTTAAGATCAGTTAAGGGGGTAGATAAAAAATCCATTATAGATATTTTCTGATCCCTGCTTAATTTTCCTTGAAATATTATAGGAGATCTTTCAACTTCTAATTTATCTGCCCATTCATCTAATTCTTCCTTATCTTGTAAGTTTTTAATTATGTCACCGAATTCGTCTCTAACAACTACATGAGTTAAAACTAAATTATTCTTAGGGACTCTATCATATTCTATTCTAACAGGTTTAGTGTTTGGGAAATAGACCATTCCGAATCTCCATCCCTTTGGAAGTTGATTTATGACATCCAAAGATAAAGATTCTATGTAACTTATAGGCTTTTCATAATATCTCATTAATATTCTATCAACCTTAGTTATGGGGTTTTCCTGATCTTTTTTATAAAATGATATATTATCTCCAGTAAAATCTCTTTCGAAAGAAAAAGAAGGTCCATCTAGATTTTCCGTTACTGTTAAATTTTTATTGAAAAGGTTTTCAATAAAGGACTTTCCTTTTTTTTCGTATATGTCCGATAAGTATTTTATTCCAGGCATTAGTTTAAACAATTAATAATTTTTCTACCTTTTAAATTAGTAATTAAAAGAGGTCCTATTCTTAAGCTTTTCTTAGGAACGAAATCAGAACTTATTATATATTCCTCTAAAAATTTCATGATATTTGACACTAATAATCTAGATCTATAACTTATACTATAATTATTAGAGAGTTCGTTTAATATATCTATATAGTCCTCTAGAGAGCTTTTTTTATCAGGGTTAATCAATACATTGAAAATATCTTTTTCGATAGTATACACGAGTTCTTTCCCTATAGTTATATTCCAATTTCCTGTAATATCCTCAGTAAGTATTCCATTTTCACCCAATAATGTTATAAACATAAAATCATCTCCATCTAAAGAGATGGAGGATATCTTACATCCTGTGTAATGTTGTAAAACAGGGTAAAGTGCTGTACTCTGTATAGGATTAAACATTTTTTAATTATTCCTCGTCGTATTCGTCCTCAACTTCGTCTTCAACCTCGTCATCGTCTCCTTGAGGAACTGTTGCAACATATTCATCACCACCCTCGTCTTCATCTTCATCCTCATCTTCATCCTCGTCTTCCTCTCCATAGGTGTATTCTGAATTAGGATCTTCGTATTCATCCTCGTCCTCTTCCTCTATTTCCTCTTCTTCCTCAATCTCATTCCAAACTGGTTGCATTTTACAAGTCAAATATCTAGAGAATACCTCACCAGTTTTTCTATCTTCTATAGTAACCATTCTAGGCCCATTGATTTCATCAAGCTCTATGCTTGCAGCAAACATTTTAGATTCATCTAAATTAGCAAACGGACCAAATGTATAAGCTCCTAGATCCGGAGTTGTCTTTACTTTAAGAGGCGATGACATCATATCTTTACTATATTGTGTCATTTCACCATTTTTATCAAAATAAAAATCGTCGCACATAGTTACAAAATGATAGTTAGGATCTCCTCCATCTCCTACCATCTGCTTAGCCATTTCTATGGCTTTAGATTCGTTTACTTTTTTCTTAGCAAAATCAAATTTAGAACCAGTGGATTTAGGTTTTATTCCCTTCTCCTTTTTATATTTAGCCCAAGCTTTCGATAGGCCATCCATATATTTTTCCTGCTTGTCTTTGTCTCCTTTGAATTTTTTATCAAAGGGTCCAGAAACACCTTGTTTTTTATGGTACTTCTTAGAGAATTCCAGATACATGTTTCTTTCGTTAACTACCTGGCTTTCTTCTAATTCTTGCTTCTTTTTTTCTACTGCTAAAGAGAATTTTTTCATTTTTTATTAGTTATTTGTTTGAAATATAGGCTGGGAAGGATTTGCCTGTTGTTGATAGTAGATGTTTACTCTATTTCTAGCTATATCATCTAATACAGGAACTTGTCCCATTACTACGTCTCCTCTGTTATAAAGATCCCCGATGTGATCCGCTAATTGATCCTCGGTCTTTATATTTGGTAATTCGTTCTTAGCAAAATCCTCGTTTGTGTGTCTAATAAAATCGACATCAACATTTTCTTCGCTAGGGGCTTTCTTAAACTCATATTTAGTTGGCCCGAATACTCTTTTTAAAACATTAGGAACAACTGATAGAGCACCAAAAAGAATTTCAAAGCCAGTGTCAGGTCCTCCGTGTGTTCTTGCTGCTCTGTTTTGTCTTACTTGTTGCTTTCCAATTTGAGCTGCTGTGTTTATTCTATTTTCCATTTTTTGGAAAAAATTACTAACCTTGCTTAATATAGTAGTGTTACCTCCTAGACCGTAATGATTTTTAGATCTATCGTCGTATGTAGAGGCATTATTTCCAAGATGTCTTCTAAAAAAAAGATCATCATTAGACTCATTAGACTCATTAATTCGGCAAAAATCACTAAAGTTCTTAATCCTATTCATCCAGATTATTTATTTCTACTCTATATATCCTATTTCCTAAATTTTGATGTTATAGATCTTATAATCAAACTGCTCTCTCTTATAAATTTCTATTCTTTCCTTAGAGTGTTTTAGTAAATAGTTCTCTTTTCCCTCCCAGGAAAAGTCATCAACAAAGTCAATTATATTAACTTTTTCTTTCCCCTCGAACAATCTCATCCCTCTTCCCAAACTTTGTTTTATAAGAACCTCCGACTTATATGATTCTGTTAAAAATATATTATGTATGTTCTTTACTGATATACCAGTAGACATTGTTCCGAAAGAAGCGACCATTATTTTGTTAGTTCCCTCCTCCATCCTTTTAGTAAAAATATCCCTCTTGTCTGGATCAGTATCACCATCTATATAGTAAACCTCCCTATCGTTTGATTTTTCTCTTATCCCATCATATATTTTTTTACCATATCCCTCACCTACGGATTGAAAAAGTATAAGGGAATTTTTTGATGTCTTGAGAACAAAATCTATTATATAATTAAGTCTCTTATCGGATGAAACAACAAGTTTTCTTTCGAGATTAAATATCTCATTGCCCTCCATTTCTGTTTTATTCTCTTTCAATGAGGATAGTTTTTCTTTAACCTCTGAATCCATCCAATCCATCTTTACTATTTTGATGGAAACTGGTGTAGCATATTTGTTATCAAATAAAAACTTAGGTGATATCTCCATTATGAGAGGGCCAAGAAATTGCTGAATAGTTAGATACTCAGCAGTATTTTTGTTTGCTAATGTTCCTGATAATCCGAATCTCCATTTGGAATCCTTACATACTGCTACCACTTTTTTTATAGATGCACTCTGTGCCTGGTGACACTCGTCAACAAAAACAGCTTCGACGTCATTAAAAAATTCAGGATCCATTTTTACCAATGATTGATATGTTCCTATCATTAGTCCTCCTGATATTTTCTTTTTATTTGCACCATGTATTTGTTGAATCTCACAATCTTCCAATTTCTCTAATCCATATTCTTCGAAATCTTCAGCTCCCTGAATAACAAGGTTTGTATTAGGTACTATCATAAGAAACTTCTTGACCTTCATTACTTCCTTAAGATAGGACATAACCATAAATGCTATAAGGGTTTTTCCTGAGCTTGTAGCAACCTCAGAAACAGAAAGTTTAAATTTTATAATCTTCCATGCTGTTTCTATCTGGTAGTCTCTTGGCATTTTTTCAGGATCTCCACCTACACCACCTTTAAAAAATTCATTGATCCATTCAGTATAGGATTCAAGAGTGAATGATTGATCTATCAATCTTTCTAATCCCTCTATTTTTACTTCGATCTTATATTTTTCACAGATCTGATATACCTCAGACCATAAACCTATAGGTACTCGCCAAACTGGCAATTTTTTATCTACAAAACATATTGAACCATCCCAGTGCTTTTTCTTAACAAGCGGGTGGAAAAAGTGGTTGTGTATCTTCTTAGTTAAAGAAATATCGATTTGTTTTCTTTCAAATTCTTCAGTATAATCTACTAAGCTTAACCAATTATTATCTTCACTTACCCTAAATATTAACATTATCAATAGTTATTTTTATACTTCCAGAAGAATCCCCCTGCAGTATTACCTTTTCCTCTTAATACTTTTTTAATCGACACTCCAATATATTTTTCTGCATCTTTTATAGATTGAAATTCATTTAATATTTCATTATTATTTCCTATCTGCAAAACAGGCTTATAATGAGACTCTGCCAATTTTTTCTTACTTTCTTCAGAAAACTTAAATCCAAGAGTTCTTTTATTACCTTTCATTTTTTCGTGTATAGATTTTAAATGGTCTCTTTGCTTATCTGATACTTTTCCTTTTCTAGATAAACTCAAGTTAATTCGATGCTCTTCGGTAAACTTTCTATCCCCGTTACCCTCTCCTCCGTTACTCAAATTTCTTAAAGGCCCATTGTTTAGATCTTTTCTCCCTATTTTTTTAATCATATCTTTTTCAATATCGAAGGCATTTTTCTCTAAAAGACCCTCCTTATATTTAATTATTATAGGTGATAATCCCTCATCTAATATTTTTTTTATAACATGGTATTTAGGAAGATTCCTATAATTACCCCTTTTGACTTTGAGTAAATGGATCCTTAATCTGTGATTTCTCCCCTTTCCTATATAAAATGGCTCAAAATCAAAATCAAGTCCATCATAAGAATATTTACCTTCCTTTCTTGGATCTAAATAGACATAGATATAATAATCATTGTATTCCATATTAATTATATATCTTCTATATGGAATAAAATATAGACTAATCCCTTCTTACTGCACCACTTCTTAAATAATCCTCCAGCATTATTCTGTGACGTATACCATAAAGCATGTGATCCACAGTTTTCATAGTTTCATTAAAGAAAGAAATCTGACCATCAACTAGATCCATTCTTTCTTTTAATTCAGATAGATCTCCTTCTATTAAAGGGGTCTTTTCATTTGCTCCATATTTAACTTGGACCGATTCAGAATAATATCTTAGTCTATCAGCTTTATCCTTCCGGTATTTAGCATTAAGTTTAACCATAACTTGTCCTAGTTTTGAATACATTTCTAATAGAACTTGTCTACTAGAATACAATTCAACCTGAACCTCTGCTAACTCTTGTATATTTTTCATCCTAATTGAAAGAACTCGGATCTTCTCTGTCCATTCTTCTCTATCTAATTGGAAATCTTTTGCAAAATCTTTTTTCTCTACAATAGGCTGTTGCTCTGACATTTTTTCTTTTTATTTTTTGTTACCTCTTTAACTTCTGAACTTATCTTATTTTTTAGCTTAGGAATAGAAAAGTTTTCAGAAACATCAAATTCAGGTAGTTCTAAATCGCCCTTGATATCAATAGGAAATTTTATTTTTCCGTTATTCTTTTTCTTTTTCATATATCTATAATATCCCATTTATCAGAGGAGAAGAAATTATCAAGTCTTTTTATTTTCTTTCCTGTTGATCTGACATAATTTACAACATCATTTAGATCCCATTTAGATCTCTCCGGAAGATCGCAATCTTTTATGAATCTACCCCAAAGAAAAACCTGCTCTCCTTTTTCTAAAAATTCCCTAGCTTTTTGTCTTCCTATTGAGTCTCCGTCTAGCATCCATCTCTTATTAGTTACATCAAAGGGAAATGGATTATTTATGGAACACAATGCTATTGCATTAGGACAAAGCCATGCGTCTAAAGGTCCTTCGAATGTTGTTATCATGGAATCTAGATCCACAGTAGAAAATCCGAATACGCTGGATATGGGATCAACCTCCTCTGCTTTTAGTATTATTTCGGAATCGATTATTTTTAATAGATTCTTGTATATCCCACTAAGCTTGTATGTGTAATATTTACTCCCACTATTTTTCTTCGCTACTGGCCTAATCTGTAGCCCTAAAACTTTAGTCTCATCGCCAGACAAATTTAGTAAATATAGGTTCTTTCTGGATGGATCCCATAAAAATTTAGAATCCGGTATATGATTTCTTTCTAATAACCATTTTTCCCCATAAGTTCCTTTGAGTTCCATTAGACCTAATTTATCCTTCAGATCCTCTCGCTCGACCAATATATCCTTATAATTTTCAACAAAGAAATAATCCAAGGAATTTCTTATTTTTTTCCTTATGGTCGAATCCCTAGATATCTGCGCTATCTCTGATATCTCATCAGAAGAAAGCATAGATTGTATTTCAAAATCTCTAGTAAATTGGTTGAGATTTTTAAAAACACCACATCCTCCATTATAACATTTGTATGTTAAAGTATCTAGATACAGATTTCCTCTTTTCTTCTTAGCATCTTTGGAATCTCCACAGTAAGGGCAACAGAAGTTTAATCTGTTGCCCCCTTGGTAAACTTTTAATCTCTGAGAATCATTTCCAAAGAACTTAAGTAGAGCGGAAGATACTATTCCTTTTACTCTATCTACTGATAGGCCACTTAAAGTCTTCGATTCCATAACAATCCATTGTTATTTTATTATAGATCGTTATAAAGATCGTCAAGAGACGGTGCTGATTTTTTAGGTGCTGATTTTTTAGGTGCTGGAGCAGAATCAACCTGATCCTCGTCATCATTAGTTGACGTTGTAGATCTTGAGCTTGCTTGCTCATAGAAATCATCAACTGAAGCAACAGGAGCTGATGTAGATTTAGAATCTGCACTAGATCCGATAATTTCAGAAACCATTCTTCCGTCAGGAATAGTGTTTCTAATAATTCTCATGATTTTTTCAGACTCTTCATCAGACCAATCATTGTAATCATACTTATCAAGATCCAAAGGACCTGTTTTTAAATATTTAGTTACAACGTCTCTACCTGATTCTGTTTTTTCAACTGCTTCTCCATCAACCATGATTGCCATTTTATCTCCAACAAACTGACATAAATCATAGTTGTTCCATTCCCCAACTTTTCTTACTTGAATACCGAAATTTTTACCTTCGAATAAATCATAAGGATTAGACGGATTACCAAATTCTGGTTTGATCTGTTGTTCGATAAGATCGTTAACTTTTCTACCAAATTTAAAAATCATGATCTTACCTTCAAGATCTGGACGATTTGCGTCTTTAACTACCTGAATCAAAGAATAGAAATCTTCTTTTCTAGAGAAAGATTTAGAAATTTCTTGATCCTTAGCAGAAGGAGAATTCTTAAGCTTCCAGAAAAGATCTTTAAGAATTGATTTTTTGCCTACTGTTGATGGACAAATAGCTTTATGGTTTGTACCATCTACCGGATCTTTTAACCAAACGTAGTATTGGTGGATTTTTGATTTTTTTGGGTTTGCAATGTTTGGTAAAAATCTAACCAAAGATTTATAAACCCCGTCCTTACCTAATTCAGGATAAGGTTTATAGATAAACTCATCCTCATCCCTTTTAACTTCTTGTTTAACAAATGCCTCATTGTCCAAATTAAAAATGTCGAAATTTTCTTCCATGATACTTAAATTATTTAAATTATTAATTATTATTTAATACTTATACCTTCTTACCAGATAAAAGTTTCTCTAAATTTTCCTCAACGAATAAAGATATCCAAGTCGCATCAACTAAATCTGAACAAGGACCATCTACTTTATTAGATCCCTTGATCCATGAATCCTTATATTCTTTTAAAACGTCCAAAAATGGTTTAAGTCTTAAATCTCCAATTTTTTTCTCTATTAATGTATTATATAGTTCATCTTTCTTTGAGTTTCCCTTTAATGCGTATTTCTTAATAGTAGTTGGGGAAAGAACAAAGAAGCTATTAGGATCTATTATTTTAACTATAGCAGATCTTACTAATGCAGTAGTCATTGAAATGTCAATTAGCGAATTTCCAGAAGATCCGAAAGATAATCCTTCCATTCCAACTATTGTATTTTCATTGATATAAGGTTTTAAAAGATCAATCACTACTTCGGAAAAGTAGACCGCATTGATTATTTTATCCCTCTCGATAACATGATATTCCCCTTTGAATTCTTTTTTCTCTATGATGTTTATATCAACGTTTGAATTGTCGTTTAATATTTTAAAAGGAGATCCGTCTTTTTTTAACATCTTGTCAATGATGTTTTTTGTGCGATGTAGACTAATCCATCTACACTTGTCACTATCTAAAATACAAAAACCTGGGCTATTCAAAGAAAAATCTATACCTATTATCCTATCCGATTTCAAGTTTGACATCAACATAATTACATTTAAACCCTATGCTAAAGGTTGAAAACTGAGGAGTGGTACTAGCATAATTTAATTGTATCTCCGATAATGAAGTATATATCGGCTGTTGTAATAACACACTAGCCATAACAATACCATCATTATCAAGAAGAAGCAATCTAAAGTCAGGTAGATATTCATTAGGATTTTGAAAATCTAAAAACTTTATGATGTTTTCATAAAGTACCCAATAATTTATAAATCCCTCTCCTAGTTTAAATGTAACAGTGAAATCCCTTTGGATTAAATTTTGTAGGGTAGTAGCGCTTTTGTAAGATTGTCTAAAACCACCAGGTCTGATTTGTTCCACACTATCTATTGTTCTTAATGTTGGAAAATTAACCTGTTGAATAGTCGAATTTATAAAATTATCTACAGTATCATAAGGAATAGGCATCCTATTGATATACTTTTCATATTTTTGAACGACCTCAGGTAAAATAAATCCTTTCGGAAATGTAAATATGAAGCCGTTCTGCCTGGCATTTAAAATCATTTATTAGGATTATTTTTAACCGAATTAGGATCATCAGTAACAGGGAATCCTAAAGCGTTACAGTATTGTATATAAATCTTATCGAAAGCTCCATTTTCTAATTTAGGATGAACCTGTAATGCAGCTGTCAAGAACTGTGCTGCTTTAAGTCCCTTAAATAAATTAGCTCCAGGAGCTCCTGGTGTAAAATAATAGTTGACGACCTTCTGTACATTTAAGCCTTGAGATTCTCTACCAGATATTGAATCAGCAAGAGCATCCACATTTATATTATTAGCTTGTACACTACTCTTAAGGGGAGTTGGTGATTCGCTTTTTCCGGTTTTAACAAATCCACCAGTTGTGTTTAATAACGAAGCAGGTTTAACACTAAGTATTGAACTACTCCCTAAAGCATATGGTTTGATGTTTTTAATAACCTTAGTTAAAGGAACTTTA
>Ga0194116_10000289_pt1 | contig 97442 bp, 100 predicted proteins | sample TA2MahsurfametaG_4_FD_148617 | JGI IMG/M metagenome (GOLD analysis project Ga0194116, IMG submission 148617) | Freshwater microbial communities from Lake Tanganyika, Tanzania - TA2015008 Mahale S9 surface | ecosystem: Environmental > Aquatic > Freshwater > Lake | place: Tanzania: Lake...
TTACGGCCTCCACGACCCGCCATCAGGAGTACGCGCAGTGGTCCAGAGCTTAGGTCGGATGGCATTGGCGTTATCTGGGGGATATTGCGCGGCAAGTTTCTCATCGATATCGATACCGAGTCCTGGCTTGTCGTTGGCATAGAGATAGCCACCGCGAAGCTCAGGAGTTCCGGGGAATACCTCTTTAATCAGATCCGATGGTCCCCACCACTCCTGCACGCCGAAGTTATAGGAGCTCAGATCAATATGGAGGTTGGCTGCATGGCCAACGGGGGAGACATCTCCTGGTCCATGCCAAGCAGTTCGAATACCAAATGCTTCACAGAGGTGAGCAAGTTTCTTGGCCGGAGTAATGCCACCAATGGTGCTGATATGGCAGCGAATGAAATCGATCAAGCGATTTTGAATCAGCGGCACCCACTCTTGCGGATGGGTAAAGAGCTCACCCATAGCAATCGGTGTTGCGCTCTGTTGACGCATCACCGCAAACCAATCGACCGCCTCAGGAGAGAGCGCATCTTCAAGGAAGAAGAGGCGATAGGGCTCTAAGTTCTTCGATAGTCGGACTGCTTCAATCGGAGCTAAACGCTCATGGACATCATGGAGGAGTTCGATCTCATCACCGACAGCGTTACGGATGTGATCAAAGAGTTTGACGGTATTGCGCGCATAGCCATGCGGATCAAAGTAGGCGCCCTCGGGAGCATTCTCTGGCGCTTTGATCTGATCGATCCGTCCGCCATAGCCACCCCATTGGCAGCGGATATAGAGCAGACCCTGCTCCATATATTTGCGGACATTCTCTTCCACTTCACTTAAGGACTTTCCATCGGCATGGCGATAGACAGCAGCGCCAGCGCGCGCCTTTCCACCGAGCAGGTCATAGACCGGCATCCCGGCGACCTTGCCCTTGATATCCCAGAGGGCCATATCGATTCCTGATACCGAGTTACTTAAGACTGCATCGTTGCGCCATGAGGAGTGGACATACGATGTCTGCCAGATATCTTCGATATTGGCGACATCTTTACCAATCAGGAAATCTTTCAAATACTTATCTATTGCAGTGGCTACAGCAAGATATCTCTGAGTAAATGTGGCACAGCCCAGGCCATATAGCCCGGGCTCAGATGTTTCAATCTTTACGACAACAAGCGGAGTCACTTCCGGCGCAGTAAGAATCGTCCGAACGTTAGTGATTGTTATCGGTTTAGCCATTGCTTACGGCCTCCACGACCCGCCATCAGGAGTACGCGCAGTGGTCCAGAGCTTAGGTCGGATGGCATTGGCGTTATCTGGGGGATATTGCGCGGCAAGTTTCTCATCGATATCGATACCGAGTCCTGGCTTGTCGTTGGCATAGAGATAGCCACCGCGAAGCTCAGGAGTTCCGGGGAATACCTCTTTAATCAGATCCGATGGTCCCCACCACTCCTGCACGCCGAAGTTATAGGAGCTCAGATCAATATGGAGGTTGGCTGCATGGCCAACGGGGGAGACATCTCCTGGTCCATGCCAAGCAGTTCGAATACCAAATGCTTCACAGAGGTGAGCAAGTTTCTTGGCCGGAGTAATGCCACCAATGGTGCTGATATGGCAGCGAATGAAATCGATCAAGCGATTTTGAATCAGCGGCACCCACTCTTGCGGATGGGTAAAGAGCTCACCCATAGCAATCGGTGTTGCGCTCTGTTGACGCATCACCGCAAACCAATCGACCGCCTCAGGAGAGAGCGCATCTTCAAGGAAGAAGAGGCGATAGGGCTCTAAGTTCTTCGATAGTCGGACTGCTTCAATCGGAGCTAAACGCTCATGGACATCATGGAGGAGTTCGATCTCATCACCGACAGCGTTACGGATGTGATCAAAGAGTTTGACGGTATTGCGCGCATAGCCATGCGGATCAAAGTAGGCGCCCTCGGGAGCATTCTCTGGCGCTTTGATCTGATCGATCCGTCCGCCATAGCCACCCCATTGGCAGCGGATATAGAGCAGACCCTGCTCCATATATTTGCGGACATTCTCTTCCACTTCACTTAAGGACTTTCCATCGGCATGGCGATAGACAGCAGCGCCAGCGCGCGCCTTTCCACCGAGCAGGTCATAGACCGGCATCCCGGCGACCTTGCCCTTGATATCCCAGAGGGCCATATCAACGCCGGAGAGTGCGTTGTTTGTAATGGGTCCGTTACGCCAATAACCATTGACCTGACAGGTCTGCCAAATATCTTCGATATTGGCGACATCTTTACCTATTAAATAGGGCTTGAGATATTCATCAATCGCAGTTGCTACCGCCAGATAACGTTGCGTGAAAGTCGCACACCCCAAGCCGTATAAGCCAGGTTCAGAGGTCTCGATTTTGACGACAACGAGCGGGATCGTTTCAGGTGCGGTGAGAATAGTTTTGATATTGGTAATAGTTATTGGTTTCGACATGACGGCGAGCCTATATGTCCGGAATATCAATAGTCAGCCCCATTTGCTCCCTCTTTTTGATACTTTCGCTACTCTGCCCAAAAAATCCCGACCGAGGGCGGAGCCAGTCATTTCCGTCATTTTTCGGGATGGCTAGGGGATACTCCCTTTATGCTCCAATCGAGGAGAGGCGTACTCGCCTTACTGGCTCTCGTGGCCTTTGTTCTCTCTGGAGCGCCATTTGCGGTCGCCGAACCTCTTCGGGTCTTTCCCATCGAGCAGAGTGCGAAGTGTCCAGTGAAATTTGCGCGCTTCCATCACGACTACCCAGCAACCGACATCATCACCAAAAAAGGGTGTGCATTTCTCTCACCAATAGATGGCGTAGTTGATGAGGTAAGTCGAAAAGATCGATGGAGCGGAAAGAGTAATCGCGGTCAAGATCGCGGCGGATTGTTCGTCTCAATTATTGGAGTAGATGGAGTCCGCTACTACGGATCGCATCTGATGGAGGTGGCTAACGGAATTGAACCGGGAATTAGCAAGGCGCATATCTGCAGTATAGGCAGGGAGGGCATAAAAAAATCGCCCCAGTCAATTAACTGAGGCGATTTTCTAAAAGGTATAAGTAATTACTTACCGACTACCTTGTCAGCTTGTGGTCCCTTTGGACCCTGAACGATTTCGAAATCGACTGCTTGACCTTCATTGAGGGTCTTGTAGCCATTTCCGGCGATTGCTGAGTAGTGGACGAATACATCTTGTCCGCCACCATCAACTGCGATAAAACCGAAACCCTTTTCAGAGTTGAACCACTTCACTGTACCTGTTGCCATTGAACTTCCTTCGTTATCGAAAAGAACGATCGAGAATTCCTCGTTCGTCAGTCTTCACCTGCTACAGCCTGACGAAACACCTACTGGCGAACCGGGCACTGCAAAGAATCGGACTAAGGAAAGGGTACCGCCCCGGAAGGGCAGGTATGAAATTGAAGTGGTACCGGCCAGTAGCGAAATCGCCCTAGGGTCAAGTAGATTTCGCCCTCTCTTAAAGGGTTTTTCCTCCTGAGGAGCGCGCGCTTGATGGGCTGGGGAAGGTCGCATCAGAAGCGATGCACCGTGCTCGGAGGAAGATCGTGTCTACCAAAGTTACATCTAAACAGGTGAGCGGTTGGCTGGAGATTTTCTCAGCGCCTACCGCCCTCCAACCCCATATCCAATGGTCCATCTCCCAAACGTTAGGGATTGATCTTTCGCTCCAATGGAGCCCTCAACCTCTTGCTCCAGGGAGCGGTCAATGTCGATTGCGATTTTCTGGGGCACCTGGAATTGCTGGCGAGATCGCTCGCGCGCTCGCCGCTTGGCACTACCTCCGCTTCGACATAAGCGAAGAGCCAAGCGCAGGTTGTGATGGATCGCGCTACCTGGCCACACCAACGCTCGGCCTCTTTCATGCTTGCGTAGGTGGGAGCGGAGATGTCTATCTCTCAGAGCATCGAATCCGATCTGTGGTGGATTCTGCTCTTCGTAATGGAAGAGATGTTGAGAGCGAGCTCGAAGAGGCGCTGGGAACTTCTTGGGAGGAAGAGCTAACCCCGTTTCGAATTGGTCAAGAGGGAATGCGTTGGCTACATGTAGCCGGATAATTAAAGTGGAATATTGCTATGCGTTCCGCGAAGTCGTGGTGCAGCAGTAATCGCTTTTGCTATCGCGCTGCGAGATGCGCTTGGCTCGATAATCTCATCGACAACACCAATCTCAATTGCCCGGGCAACTCCGCCGGAAATCTTTTCGTGCTCGGCAGCGAGTTCTAACTCCATAGCAGCACGCTGATCATCGGGCAGGTCGGCAAGGATTCTTCGGTGGAGTACTCGAATCGCAGCAACTGCGCCCATAACCGCCACCTCTGCAGTCGGCCAGGCAAAAACTTTGGTCGCACCGAGAGAGCGTGAGTTCATCGCGATATATGCACCGCCATAGGCTTTGCGAGTAATAAGCGTGACGCGCGGAACGACAGCTTCGCTAAATGCGTGGAGAAGTTTCGCTCCGCGACGAACGACGCCATCCCACTCTTGACCTACACCAGGAAGGTAACCGGGAACATCAACAATTACGACAAGTGGCACTCCAAAGGAATCACACATTCGAACAAATCGTGCAGCTTTCTCCGCTGATGCCGAATCAAGACATCCACCCAGGCGAAGCGGATTATTTGCAACGACACCTACTGTTCGTCCATTTAATCTGCCCAATGTGGTGACGATGTTTGGCGCCCACTTAGGATGAAGTTCTTGTACATCACCGCTGCTATCTAACATGCCGGCAACTAAAGGATGGACGTCATATGCCCGCTTATTTGATTCTGGTAGAAATTGAGCGAGATTAATATCCGCAGCGCCAGAATCGATTGAGCCTTGATTACCCAATAGTCGAACGAGTTGGCGGATTGATTCACAAGAGCCCTCTTCACTCTCGGCAATCACATGAACCACACCACTTCGTCTGCCATGCGGTTCTGGCCCACCTAGTCGAGCCATATCGACTGATTCGCCAGTGACGCTGCGGACCACATCAGGACCGGTGACAAATATTCGACCCTCTGGCGCAAGCACAATCACATCAGTAAGCGCAGGACCATAAGCGCCGCCGCCGGCTGCCGGACCAAGGACCAGTGAAAATTGTGGAATCTTTCCACTTGCTTGGGTGATGGCATTAAAGACCAGACCAAATGCGTGGAGTGACTTCACTCCTTCGCGCAAACGCGCTCCGCCAGAGTGCCAAATCCCGACGATCGGATTCTTATGTTCCATCGCATCGGCATATGCCGCAAGGATGACCTGCGCTCCTGCTTCACCCATCGCACCACCTTGAATGGTGGCATCGGTGGCAAAGAGAGTTACGCGAGTACCAGAGATTGTTCCGAATCCCGCGAGCATTCCCGACTCATCACGTTCAGTGAGAGTGTGAAACGAACCATCATCGAGGATTTTCTCTATTCGCAGTTGTGGGTCGCGAGGATCTTGAACATCTTCACTCATTTTTTATCGCCGTACGAGGTAAAGATAAGTGCAACATTGTGACCGCCGAAACCAAATGAATTATTAATTGCAGCGATATCTCCTGCAGGCAATTCCCGAGGGTGATCCCGAACCACATTCAAAGCGATTTTCTCATCGAGGTTTTCGATATTAATTGTGGGGGGCGCGATGCGATGGTGGAGCGCCAATACAGTGAAGATTGATTCAAGTGCACCAGCGCCACCGAGCAAGTGTCCAGTCATGGATTTGGTTGCAGAGATGGCAACATGATCCACATCCCCACCGAGCGCATTGGTAATTGCACCTGCCTCAGCGATATCACCTGCAGGAGTAGAGGTGGCATGTGCATTGAGATGGACGATTTCTTTTATGGATACTCCTGAGGAACTTATCGCGGCCTTCATCGCACGAGTAGCGCCGGCACCCTCAGGATCGGGTGCTGCAATATGAAATCCATCTGAAGTTAAGCCTTGACCAACAACTTCACCGTAGATCTTTGCCTTTCGAGCAATCGCATGCTCGAGTAATTCCAGAACAAGGACTCCGCATCCTTCACCGAGGACGAAGCCATCGCGATCGCGATCGTATGGGCGCGATGCACGTTCTGGTTGATCGTTACGAGTGGAGAGCGCCTTCATATTGGCAAATCCCGCCATAGGAAGGGCATGTATCGCCGCTTCAGTTCCACCAGCGAGAACAACATCTGCTCGATTGTTGCGGATCATTTCGAAGGCATAGCCGACTGCTTCAGCCCCAGAGGCGCAAGCGCTTACTGGAGTGTGGACGCCAGCACGAGCACCAATCTCGATACCTACATGCGCCGCTGGCCCGTTGGGCATCAACATCGGAACGGTATGAGGTGAGACTAAGCGGGCGCCTTTCTCTTTTAAAACATCGTATGCGTTCAGCAGAGTTAGGACGCCACCAATTCCCGAAGCAATAACCACTCCGAGTCGTTCACTTTCTATTGCAGGTGCGCCAGCATCCTGCCACGCCTCTCGAGATGCGATCAATGCAAATGCCTCAGAGCGATCGAGTTTGCGAAGCTCTACTCGATCCATCATTTCGCTTGGATCTTTTGCAACGGGAGCGCCAATTTGGGCGGGAATTTCTGCCGCCCACTCTTCGTCGAGTCTTCGCACTCCACTCTTTCCCGCAAGGAGCGCGCTCCACGTTGTCGCGACATTCTCACCCAATGGCGAGAGCGCACCTATACCTGTGACGACAACGCGACGAGTTGGCTTATTCTCCATGGGATGGTGAATGGACTCTCTAGTTTGCAGCGCTGACGATGAAATTGACCGCATCTGCAACGGTAGCCATCTTTGTTACTTCATCATCAGGAATCTTGATACCAAAGCGTTCCTCTGCAGCAACAACGACCTCGACCATGCTGAGCGAATCGACATCGAGATCATCAGTGAAACTTTTATCCATTTCAATCTCGCTAGGAGAGACGCCAGCAACTTCCTCGACTATCTCTTTGATTCCTGCAAGTACCTCGTTATCTGATAGCGCCATTTTTTTCCTCTCTTGTTATCTCTTGTTATCTCTCGTTACATTTCTTACGGTAGTTGAACAACTTGCGCGGCATAGACAAGACCCGCGCCAAATCCAATGAGTAGCGCAGTATCGCCAGATTTGATCTGCCCTTGGCTATAGAGCGCATCCATAGCAAGAGGAATCGAAGCTGCCGATGTATTGCCCGAGGTGCGGATATCTCGAGCAATTGCAACGCTCTCTGGAAGATTCATCGCCTTTGCCATAGCGTCAATGATTCGTTCATTCGCTTGATGGGGGATGAATGCATCGAGTTCTTCTGCGCTGATACCTGCAGCAGCGAGAGCTTCTTCTGCAACTGGAGCCATCTGATAAACCGCCCAGCGGAATACTGTTTGCCCCTGCATCTTGATATCTGGCCAACCGAGAGAATCCGGCGCCTCTTGGTTCCGTAACTCGACCCAGGATGGTTCCATCATGATCGCATCGCGCGCAGTGGCATCTGAACCCCAAATGGTCGGGCCAATTCCTGGCTCTTTTGATGGACCGATAACCACAGCGCCGGCACCATCGGCAAAAATGAATGCCGTTCCGCGATCTGTGGGATCGGTGAAGTCTGAGAGTTTCTCCACACCTATTAATAGGACGTAATTAGCGCTCCCACCACGGACCATATCGCTAGCTAAGCCAACGCCGTAGCAGAAGCCAGCGCATGCAGCAGAGATATCAAAAGCCGGAACTTTTGGAGCGCCAAGTTGCATTGCGATATCTGTCGCTGCACTTGGCGTTTGGTAGGGATAGGTGACCGTGGCGCAGATGACGGCGCCTAGTTGCTCTGCTGAGATTCCCGCTCGTGCGAGCGCTATGCGTGCTGCAGCAACAGACATGCTCACCACGCTCTCATCATCACCTGCAATTCGTCGGGAATGGATACCGCTCCGCTCTTTGATCCATTCATCACTTGAATCGATTGCTTCGATGATCTCACTGTTGGTTACTACACGCTCAGGGCGATAAACCCCGACGCTCATGATGCGTGAGTGGCGCGCGATTTCGCGATCTTTAATGTGCGCCATCAGTGCGCTCCTTGTCCGAGTGGATGAAGGCGCGCAATCGGTTGGCCGGGGGAGACGGGATCGCCATCTTCGACCATGAATTCAATCAACGTCCCATCATGATCTGCAACAAGTTCGATGCTCTCTCTTCGGTTGGTGATCATCCCAACACTCTTGCCTGCCCTGATCTCGTGGCCAACTTCCACGCCATGATGAGTAAAGCTTCCTGAGAATGGAGCGACAATCATTCGCCATGTTGGCTGATCACTTAACTCACTGGGGAATCCGTGACGGGCGATTATCTCCATTGCAGCGGGAATATCTTCAGGACTCTTTAGCGCAAGGGTCTCTACTCCAGGAAGTGCGCGTTTGATTAAACCAGTGAGAGTGCCAGCAGGAGGAACTTCGATTACCGCTGTCACGCCAAGTTCAGCAAATGTATTCATACATAAATCCCAGCGAACTGGTGCAGATATCTGATTAACCATTCGATTGAGGATTTCTCGTCCAGAGTGGACGACTGTGCCATCAGCATTAGAGAGAACTTTGGTTCGCGGATCTCGGACACTCACTGATTGGGCAAGCGTTGCCAGGCGCTCGCGAGCGCTCTCCATATAAGAGGTGTGAAATGCGCCGGCGACAGCGAGCGGGCGAACTCGAGCCCCTTCAGGAGGGTTAGCCTCCAAGGTCTTTAAATCTGTGAGGAGTCCTGCGGCAACGATCTGTCCGGCACCGTTCTCATTGGCAGCAACCAGGTTGTTGGCAGCAATGGATGCCAGCACCTGCTCACGTTCGCCACCAAGAATCGCTGACATGCCGGTCGCAAAACGCTCTGACGCTGCCGCCATCGCTCGCCCACGCTCACGAACCAGAACCATCGCCGACTCTGCAGTAATCGCGCGGGCACCTGCTGCTGCAGTGAACTCACCAACCGAATGACCGGCAACTACACCCACTTTTCCAAAGGCATCGGAGGGGTGCGGAAAGAGCGAGAGTGCGCCGAGCAAACCTGCTGAGACCAGGACCGGTTGGGCGTTAGCCGTATCTTTGATTTCGGATGCATCGGCGGTGGTGCCAAGGTGAATCAGATCCACCCCTGCCACCGCGCTCCACCAGGTGAGGAGTTCGCGCGCCCGAGGAACTTCCAGCCAGGGGGTGAGAAAACCGGGAACCTGCGCCCCTTGACCTGGAGCAACGAGTGCGAGCATTGGTTTAGGGTAGAGGGTGAAATCGGTTACTAAACAGTAATTCACTGGGATTTTTTAGTTACCGCTCGGTAACATACCGACTTGTGAAGATTGTTGTCTGCGTCAAACAAGTTCCAGATTCCTGGGCTGAGAAGAAACTCTCGCCCGAGAAGGTACTCGATCGCGCCAGCGCAGATGCCGTTCTCAATGATCTTGATGAATATGCAGTTGAGGAAGCGCTACGAATTGTCGAGGCTAATGGTGGCGCCGAAGCTGGGCACACCATCACTCTTGTATCAATGGGGCCAGAGCGAGCGCAAGAAGCGCTGCGCAAGGGTTTATCAATGGGGGCAGATACCGCAATTCATATTAAAGATGATGCGCTCGCCGGCTCTGATGCGCTATCGACCTCGCGAGTATTAGCCGAAGCGATCAAACGCGAGAACCCCGATCTGATTCTTACGGGAACTGAATCAACGGATGCTCGGATGAGTGTGATTCCGGCAATGCTCTCGGAGCGACTTGAAATTTCTCATCTCTCTTTTGCTGGCGAGGTGGTGGTCGATGTCAATGCCAAGGTTGTGAAGACCAAGCGAATGACCGATGAAGGTGTAGAGGCGATGGAATCAGCGATGCCAGTCATCGTCACAGTGATTGAAAAAATCAATGAACCTCGCTATCCATCCTTTAAGGGAATCATGGCAGCGAAAAAGAAACCGATTACAGAGTTGGCGCTTGCTGATCTGGGAATTACACCCACCGAAGTAGGAAATGGCGGCGCGTGGAGTGAGGTCAAAGATTTCGCCTTAGCGCCGGCAAGAGGCGCTGGTGTGAAAATCGCCGATGAAGGCAATGGTGGCTCAGCGCTCGTTGATTTCCTCGCTGAGAAGAGGTTGATCTGATGAGTGAAATTTTAGTTTTTATCGATCATACGAATGGCTCGGTTGCAAAAACTGCATCTGAACTTTTGACACTCGCTCGTTCATTAGGAGGAGCCCACGCAGTTATCGCCGGCACCTCCTCTGATCTCGATGCAGCAGTTCCATCTATAAACAAATTTGGCGCTCAAGCAATCACTTTGTTGGAATCAAATGAGATAAATAATCACCCCAGTTCTGCAATTGCCAAAGCGATTGCTGAACTCGCGGAAACGCTTTCACCTAAAGCAATACTCTTGCCGTCAACTGCAGGTGGAAAAGAGATCGCTGGCCGCCTTGCAGTTCGACTTGACTCTGGAATCATCACCGATGCAATTGGCCTCTCCTCTGATTTAGTTGCAACCCAATCGATATTTGGTGGTTCAACTGCTGTCCACTCGCGAGTATCAAAAGGGATCGCAATTGTTACCGTTCGTCCGAACTCGATTGAGGCTTCGGAATCTCCAGCGAGCGCGACGATAAATAAGGTTCCGACGTCAGTTTTGATAGGTGCACAGATCACTTCGCGGGAACCTGCAATTCGCGGCGCGAGACCGGAACTTTCTGAGGCCAACATCATCGTTTCTGGTGGTCGCGGAACTGATGGAAACTTTGCTCCCATTGAAGAATTGGCAGATGTGCTAGGTGCTGCGGTAGGTGCTTCACGGGCGGCAACCGATGCTGGGTGGTACCCACATTCACATCAAGTGGGTCAGACTGGAAAGACGGTTAGCCCGCAGTTGTACATCGCGTGCGGTATCTCTGGTGCAATCCAACATCGCGCTGGTATGCAAACCAGCAAGACCATCGTGGTAGTCAATAAGGATCCTGAAGCGCCAATCTTTGATATCGCTGATTTTGGAGTTGTCGGCGACTTGTTCGCCGTTGCCCCTCAGGCAACGGCAGGAATAAAGGCGCGTAAAGGGTAATTTTCTCCGTAGAATTAAGGGGTGAAATCTTCCGATAGCAATAGCGCCTCCTATCTCGATAATGCGGCGACAACGCCGATTCTCCCAGAGGCGCTCGAAGTGCTCTATCGGGAGTCAACCTCCGTTGGAAATGCATCGAGCCTGCATAGCGCAGGTCGTAGGGCGCGAAAAGTAGTTGAGGAATCTCGCGAAAAGTTGGCAGCATCGCTTGGCGCTAAGCCGCAAGAGGTCATCTTCACCGCCTCCGGAACTGAAGCTAACAACCTTGCAGTAAAGGGTCTGTATTGGAGCGCCCGGGCAAAGTCAGAGAGCAAGAGCGCTATATGCGCATCGCCAATCGAACATCATGCAGTCCTCGACCCATTGGAGTGGCTAGAGCGCGAAGATGGCGCAACGCTCCACTTTGCAAAAGTTGATAGTGATGGTGCGACTTCACACGAACATGTTGCGCAGATATTAAGTGAACATGGAAAGCAGATCTCTTTCCTTACCATCATGCACTCGAACAACGAAGTGGGCGCTCTTCAGCCTGTAGCAGAGTGCGCGGCAATTTCTCGGGAGTATCAGATTCCCATTCATACCGATGCCGTCCAAAGTTTTGGAAAGGTGCCATTAGATTTTGGAAAGCTAGGCGTCGATGCCATGACGATCAGCGCTCATAAGATTGGCGGCCCTCTAGGAGTAGCGGCGCTCGTAGCAAAGAAGAACCTGGAGCTCACTCCGTTACTACATGGTGGAGGCCAGGAGCGTGAAGTGCGAAGTGGGACTCTGCACACACCAGTGATTGCAGCGTTCGCAACAGCGGCTGAAATTTCGCAACAGCGTCTTCTTGAGAATCAATTGCGGATTCGAGCGCTCCGAGAAAGATTAATCTCTGGAGTAAAGAATGGCGTACCTGATGTCAAACTCAATGGTGGCGAAAAAACACTTCCTGGGATTGCACATTTCACATTCCCTGGCGCTGAAGGTGATGCGCTTCTACTCCTCCTTGATGCTCATGGAGTGCAATGTTCGACCGGGTCGGCATGTAGCGCGGGAATCGCACAACCTAGCCATGTCCTCCTAGCGATGGGGATGGCTCCTAAAGTGGCTCGATCGTCCATCCGATTTTCGATCGGCCCCACAACAACCGAGAGCGAGATTGACAGGGCAATTTCAGTGATTGGCGAAGTGGTATCCCGAGCCAGAGCTGCGGGTGTGAAGTGAAAGTCATCGCAGCGATGTCAGGCGGGGTCGATTCCGCCGTTGCTGCTGCTCGGATGGCAGATGCAGGTCATGAGGTCATCGGAGTACATCTAGCGCTCTCTGCTAACCCACAGAAATATCGATCAGGTGCGCGCGGATGTTGCACTATCGAGGATTCGCATGATGCCAGGCGTGCTGCAGACATCATCGGAATCCCTTTTTATATCTGGGATATGGCCGAAGAGTTTCACGAAGGTGTAGTGCAGAATTTTCTTTCAGAGTACTCCAACGGGAAAACTCCAAATCCTTGTCTGCGTTGTAACGAGAAGATTAAATTTGAAGCGGTACTTAAGCGTGCGCGAGCAATGGGATATGACGCTGTAGCAACTGGGCATTATGCAAAGCGCGTTGATAGTGAGAACGGACCGTTGCTCTATCGAGCCGATGATCCAGGCAAGGATCAGTCATACGTGCTCGCTGTGCTTACACAAGAGCAGCTCTCTGGCGCCCTTTTTCCATTAGGCGATACGGTAAAGAGTGATGTGCGTAAGGAAGCGCATGAGCGCGGATTCTCACTCGCACAAAAACCAGATAGCCATGACATTTGTTTTGTCCCGTCGGGAGATAATGCTGGCTGGTTACGCGATCGCCTAGGTAGCGAAACTGGGGAAATAGTCGATGAAGAAGGTGTAGTTCTAGGTAGCCATAAAGGCGCCTACACCTACACCGTTGGGCAGCGGCGAGGCCTTGGTTTGACGGTGCCAGCAGAAGATGGTCGCGCGCGATATGTCTTGCGAGTTGAGCCGGTAAACAATCGTGTCGTCGTTGGCTCGCGTGCGGATCTTGCCATCACCGAGATTTCCGGTGTCGATGTGAAGTGGTGTGGTCCAGTTGCACCTCATGGCGATCATCGCGGATTTGCTCAAGTTCGTGCACATGGGATGCCAGCGCAATGCACCTACCGATGGGATGGTCAGCGTTTATCAGCATCACTGGATCTTCCACTCTTCGGATTAGCGCCTGGGCAGGCGCTAGTGATTTACGAGGGTGATCGCGCAGTTGGTTCTGCCACTATCGATAGGACGCAATAGTGAGCGCAGAGCGGTTAAGGATGGCTGCTCTTGCCGAGCAGATTAGGGAACATCAGTTTTACTATTACGTTTTAGATAAACCAGTTATCTCAGATTCTGAATTCGATAAGTTATGGCGAGAACTGGTGGCGCTCGAAGAGGCTCATCCAGAATTACGCGATCCACATTCACCCACTCTCGAAGTTGGCGGCGGCCTAGAGACAACATTCGAACAGAGCGACCATCTCAAATCCATGATGAGTTTGGATAATGTTTTTGATGGAGCAGAATTTGAAGCCTGGACGGAGCGCGTTCTGAAGGAAGTCTCCGCGCCAACGTGGCTCTGTGAATTGAAAATCGATGGTCTCGCGATCAATCTCCTCTATCAAGAAGGAAAGCTGACCAAAGCGCTCACTCGGGGTAATGGTAAGACCGGCGAAGATGTGACGCTCAATGTAAAAACCATCAAAGGTGTACCTCTGCAATTAAAGGGTAGAGATATTCCCTCGACAATTGAGATTCGGGGCGAGATTTATTTCCCGCTCGCGGAATTTAATGAATTAAATGCCGGGATTGCTGAAAGCGGGAAGGTTCCCTTTGCCAATCCGCGTAATGCTGCTGCCGGTTCGTTGCGTCAGAAGGATCCAAAGATCACCGCGAGTAGACCTTTGCGACTTCTGGTACATGGCGTTGGCGCAATTGCTGGTCGGAATTTCCAATCGCAATCGGAGGTATATGGCGCGCTAGCGGAGTGGGGATTGCCGGTGAGTTCCCGGGTAGAGACTTTTAGAGAGTTGAAGGATGTTACGAAATATATTGCGAAGTTTGATGGTGCTCGTCATAGCCTTGACCACGAGATTGATGGCGTTGTCGTAAAAGTTGATCAATTTGAGAAGCAGGAGAAGTTGGGTGCAACTTCACGTGCACCACGGTGGGCGATTGCCTACAAGTTTGCTCCAGAAGAGGTAGTCACTCGGCTCCTTGATATCAAAGTGAGCGTTGGTCGTACTGGACGCGTTACGCCATTTGCTCATATGGAGCCAGTGAAGGTTGCTGGATCGACCGTTACAAATGCCACATTGCACAATCAGGAAGAGGTTGAACGAAAAGGAATTCTGATTGGCGATTACGTAGTGATTCGCAAGGCTGGCGATGTAATTCCTGAGGTGCTTGGACCAGTGAAGTCAAAGCGGACCGGAGCTGAGCGGGCATTCGTAATGCCTACTAAGTGTCCAGAGTGCGGTTCACCTTTACGGGCAATTAGCGAAGGCGATGTGGACATTCGTTGCTCGAATAATCAAAGTTGTCCGGCACAGCTTCGGGAACGTCTTTTCTATATCGGCTCGCGATCAGCGTTAGATATAGATGTGCTCGGTTATGAGGCTGCGCAGGCGCTACTCGATGATGGAATCGTACGAGACGAGAGGGACCTCTTTTCCATCTCCATTGATGACCTAATGAAGTCAGAGTTCTTTATGAAGAAAGATGGGAGTGCAAGCGCAATTGCACCTCGATTCATCGAAGGTTTAGAACAGGCGAAAAGCAGGCCCCTTTGGCGAGTATTGGTCTCACTCTCTATCCGCCACGTTGGTCCTACTGCTGCGCAATCACTTGTTCGTGCATTTGGCAGCATTCCCGCGTTGGGTAAGGCGAGCGCGGAGGAGCTCTCTGCAGTAGAGGGCATTGGTCCAACGATTGCTCACGCAATTATCGAATGGTTCGAGGTTGATTGGCACAGGGAAATCATTGAGAGTTGGCAACGCGCTGGTGTCATCATGGTCGAAGAGGCGAAAGTTCTGGATCAGCGATTTGTCGGGATGACTTTTGTCTTGACGGGAGCGCTCTCCGGCTTCACCCGTGAAGAAGCCGATGAGGCAATCACCAGCCGTGGTGGCAAATCGGCAAGTTCAGTCTCTAAGAAAACCAGTTATGTGGTGGTGGGAGAAAGCCCTGGATCAAAGTATGACAAGGCCCTGGAACTAGGCGTACCGGTACTGGATGAAGCGGCATTTGTGAAACTTTTGGGCTCGATAGATTAGGATAAAGATATGTTGATTCTCTCCGAAGGGCGCGAACTTCCAGCCTCTCCAGTCTTCTTTGGCGTGCTGACATTTGCCATCCTGACCTTCCTCCTTTATCTAGCGCTGCGAATCGATAAGGATCACTAATTCTCTCTCCAGAGTTACCTATTGCCCTCTTCGGCGGGACCTTTGACCCCATTCATCGTGGACATCTCCATCTGGCATCAGAAGTTATTGCGCGAAAGATTGCAAAAAAAGTCCTCTTTATCCCGGCAGGTGCACCATGGCAGAAAAGTTCGGCAGTAGTGGGAACAGCCATTGAGCGGGCGAACTTAGTATCTAGGGCGATTGCCGGTAATGATGCATTCGAGCTCTCCACAAAAGAAATCGAACGAAGTGGTCCGACTTACACCATAGACTCGGTCCGCGAATTTATTCACGAGCAACCTGCGGAAGATTTTGTACTACTACTTGGTAGCGATGCCTTTAATGGAATTACTACGTGGCGAGAATACGAGGAGCTTCTTTCGATGATTCATATCGTCGTTGCACTCCGACCGGGTACCACTTTAGAAGAGATTCCAGGTGCGCGAGTGAGCGTGATTGAGTCCGAAATGTTTGCAATCTCGTCAACTGAAATCCGGCTCGCCGCTAAGAGTGGTGCGGAGCTTGCTAATTTTGTTCCTGTCGAAATCGTCGATGATGTAAAGCGAATCTATGGCGCTTAAACCAGAGAGCATCTCTCTGACTAAAAAGGCCGCCGCTGCAGCCGAGGAGAAATTAGCGAAAGATGTCGTGGCACTAGATCTGTCCAACCAAGGGATACTCGCAGATGTATTTCTCATTGTTACTGGCGCTAACGATCCTCAACTAGAGGCAATCTCAACGGAGATCCAATTGCAACTCAATAAAGTTGGTGAGAAGCCAATTCATCGTGAAGGCACCGGTGGTTCATCGCAATGGATTCTCCTTGATTATGGCGATGTCATCGTTCATATCCAGCATCCAGAGGTACGTGAGTATTATGCTTTGGAGAAACTATGGAGCGATTGCCCAAAGATTGAGCTCCATGGGTAAAAGACTCATCATCATGCGCCACGGCCAGACCGACTGGAATGTGGAGAATAGATTCCAGGGCCATACCGATATTCCGCTCAATGCAATTGGTCGCGCGCAGGTCGCGCGCGCAGCTTCGATTTTAGGAACCCAAGATATAGATCACATTATCTCCAGCGACTTACAGCGCGCATTCGATACTGCAGCTGCCGTAGCCGCTGTGAAGAAATTGAAAGTTATCCCAGATCCACAGTTACGTGAGACGCATTGTGGAAGTTGGGAGGGGCGGACCGGCCCTGATATCGAGGCAAGCGATGGTGAGAATCTTGCACGTTGGTTCGCTGGTGACGATATTCCCGCTGGCGGAGATGGCGAACGACGTAGCGAAGTTGTGAAGCGAATGATGAGCGCACTCGACACAGGGCTTCGTAATTGTGCAACGGGGCAGACTTTGTTGGTGGTAACCCATGGGGGCGCTGCGCGCGGAGTGATCGGAGCACTTCTTGGATTGGCAATTAGCGATTGGGTGGCAATTGGCGGATTGGCCAACGCATCCTGGTCTATCGTCGAAGAGCGAAACTCACGCTGGCGACTGATTGAACATAACTCTGGAGTTTTGCCTGAGCCAATCCTTGGCCAGGAATCTTCCCAATAGCCAGCGGTTAACTTTGCGATAGAGTTCTCGCGTTTCGGGGCTGTGGCGCAGCTGGTAGCGCACCTGCATGGCATGCAGGGGGTCAGGGGTTCAAGTCCCCTCAGCTCCACGTGGCATCACTTCCGACTATTCCTAAGCAGTGGCGTAAGCCAGAATCTTTGGTCGGCAAGCGAGTTCTCGTCACCGGTGCAAGTAGTGGGCTCGGTCTAGAAGTCGCCCGCGCATGTAGCGCAGCCGGTGCTGAAGTCACGATGGCGGTTCGGAATCTCGCGAAAGCATCTGCGCTCGTTCCACAATTGCGCGTTGGTGCAGAGGGAAGTATCGATCTTCTTGAATTAGATCTCACCAGCCTTAAAAGTATTAAGCGTGCAGCGGAGAATGTGAAAACACCTATCGACATCCTGGTACTCAATGCTGGAGTGATGGCTACACCGCTGCGCCATACTGAAGATGGTTTTGAGTTGCAGATGGGCACCAATCATCTCGGCCATTTTGCTTTTGCTGGTCTTATCTTTAGTGCGCTTACCGATGGCGCGCGAGTAGTCACAGTATCGAGTCAAGCTCATCGCATGGGTTCGTTCCAGGCAGAGAAGATTATCGATCAGTGTTACGGGCGTGGTGAATACCAACCATGGAGCGCTTATGGTCGAAGTAAATTAGCTAACTTACTTTTCACTCTGCAGTTGCATCGATTATCAACTCAAGGGCTATTACCAAATAAGAAACGTATCCAACCGATGGCGGCACATCCTGGGTGGTCAGCAACCAATCTTCAGGCAGTCGGGCCACAGATGAAGAATCAAGCGTTGGCCGAACGCGGCAGCGCTGTAGTTAATACCCTCTTTGCGCAAAGCGCTAAACAAGGCGCCCTTCCCATCATTTGTGCTGCGACATTCCCTGGCTTGCCAAGTGGAAGTTATCTTGGACCTGATGGCTTCTTGGAGATGCGCGGCTATCCCAAACTCACGCGCGCAAGTAGCGCTGCATACGATCAAGGATTGGCGGAGAAACTCTGGGAAATTAGCAGTGAACTCACGGGCGTCGCGTGGAGTTAGTTCGCGACTAGGTAACCGGTACCCTTAGGTTCATGCAGGAACGAGATAGTTACGACATCCAGGCTGTCCAGGAGAAGTGGCTGCCAGTTTGGGATGAGATAGCTCCGTTTCGCTCCGGTCGACCTGACGATAAGCGCCCAAAAAAGTATGTCCTTGACATGTTTCCCTATCCATCAGGGGATCTTCATATGGGCCATGCCGAGGCATATGCCCTAGGCGATGTAATCGCTCGCTATTGGGTGCAAAAAGGATTTAATGTGATGCACCCCATCGGTTGGGATGCATTCGGATTGCCTGCGGAGAATGCCGCAATCAAACGTGGGGTTGACCCAGCAGCGTGGACATACGAGAACATCGCGGTTCAGAAGGCATCGATGCGCCGTTATGCATGCTCCTTCGATTGGGATCGAACCTTTAACACCTGCGACCCCGAGTACTACAAATGGAATCAATGGATCTTCCTAAAACTCTATGAGAAGGGTTTGGCTTACCGAAAAGATTCTGCGGTCAACTGGTGTCCAAGTTGTCAGACAGTTCTTGCCAACGAACAGGTTGTCGCCGGACTTTGTGAGCGTTGCGACACTCAGGTGACTAAGAAGAAGTTAAATCAGTGGTACTTCAAGATCACCGACTATGCCGATCGACTCCTGGATGACATGGAGCAGCTAGAAGGAAAGTGGCCTGAGAAAGTTCTGACGATGCAGCGGAATTGGATTGGACGCTCTACTGGCGCCAATGTGCAGTTCGCTATCGAGGGTCGAAGCGAACCGGTAACTATTTATACGACCCGTCCAGATACGCTCTTTGGCGCCACATTCTTCGTTGTTGCTGCCGATAGTGCGCTGGCAGAAGAACTCGCAACCAGAAGTACTCCCGAAGTCGCTTCCAAGTTCGCTCACTATCTTGAGAGCGTTAAATCAGCGAGCGATATCGATCGCTTGGCTACAGATCGCCCTAAAACTGGGCTCTTTTTAGAGCGCTATGCCATCAACCCAGTTAATGGTGAGAAGTTACCGATTTGGGCCAGTGATTATGTATTGGCTGACTATGGGACCGGCGCAATCATGGCGGTGCCAGCACATGACCAACGCGATCTGGATTTCGCACTAGCGATGAAGTTGCCAGTCCGAGTTGTAGTGGAGACCGGCGAGGAAGATCCAACTCTTACCGGAGTTGCCACAAGTGGCGACGGAAACTTAATTAATTCGGGAGCGCTTAATGGTCTAACGAAAGAGAAGGCCATCGCCGCGATCATCAAGCAGTTAGAGAGTGATGGTCTCGGTAAAGCGGCTCGCAACTATCGTCTACGAGATTGGTTGATTTCACGGCAGCGTTATTGGGGAACACCAATTCCTATTGTGCATTGTGCGAAATGCGGAGAGGTGCCTGTTCCCGAGAGTGAACTGCCGGTCAAGCTTCCTCCAGCAGGCTCTCTTGATCTCTCACCAAAAGGAAAATCACCTTTAGGTGCGGCAAGCAATTGGATAAATGTGCCATGTCCTCGCTGTGGTGCAAGCGCGCAGCGAGATGCAGACACGATGGATACCTTCGTTGATTCGTCGTGGTACTTCTTGCGATATGCCAGCCCAAATGAGAGCGCTCGTGCTTTTAATGATGAGGATGTGAAGACCTGGCTTCCAGTCGACCAATATGTGGGGGGCGTAACCCATGCGATCTTGCACCTGCTCTATAGTCGATTTTTCACCAAGGCGCTCCACGACATGGGTCTATTAGATTTCACCGAGCCGTTCACTCGATTGCTCAACCAAGGCATGGTCGTCATGGCTGGATCGGCAATGAGTAAGAGTCGAGGCAACCTCGTACGTCTCTCTGATGAATTAGGAAACCACGGTGTTGATGCAATCCGCTTAACAATGGTCTTTGCCGGGCCACCAGAAGATGATGTTGATTGGGCCGATGTCTCACCTTCGGGATCGGTCAAGTTTCTCTCGCGCGCTTGGCGCTTGGCAGGTGATGTCACATCTCCACCTGGAGTTGATTTTAGTAAGGGAGATAGCGCGCTCCGTCGCGCTACTCATAAGGCTCTTCACGATGGCGCGTTCGCCGTAGAATCTTTTCGATTCAATGTTGCAGTTGCACGAATGATGGAGTTAGTGAATGCAACCCGTAAAGCAATCGATAGCGGTTGCGGACCGGCAGATCCGGCAGTTCGTGAGGCCACAGAAGCAGTTGCAATCATGCTCTCGCTCGTTGCTCCATTCACCGCTGAAGAGATGTGGGAGCGGTTAGGTCACACGCCAAGCGTTGCGTTAGCAGGTTGGCCTACTGTCGATCCAACACTTGTGAAAGCAGAGAGCGTTACGGCCGTGGTGCAGATAAATGGAAAGATCAAAACACGGATTGACATTGACCCGGAGATTACCGATGCGCAATTTGAAGAGTTGGCGCTGGCCGATCCCTCGGTACGCGAGGCTCTGACCGGCAAGAACATCATCAAAGTCATCGCGCGCGCACCAAAGCTTGTGAATATAGTTATTCAGGGATAGTTATAGAGGGGTGAGGCCAATGGCGCGGGTAGCAATAGTTACCGATTCCACCTCTTATATTCCCGCAGACTTAGTGAGGAAACTTGGGATTTTCGTAGTTCCCTTAAATGTGCAATGGAATAACGCCGTCTATGACGAAGCTGATCCAAGCGCTGTTCAAGTGTTAGAGGCGCTCCGTAAGGGAGAACTTGCGACAACTTCGCGCCCGAGTCCAGAGCGATTTGCATACCTCTATCAGAAGTTAGCTCAAGAGGGGGCGATGGAGATTGTGAGCATTCATATCTCTTCATCGATGTCCGGAACAAGTGAAGCAGCATCACTGGCTGCTAAAGATGCATCAATCCCAGTCCATGTACTTGATTCACGAACGGTAGGGATGGCGATGGGGTATGGCGTTATTGCATCTGCGCTAGCAGCAGATGAAGGTATGAGTGGTATCGAGGTAGTAGAAGTTGCGAAACGCCGGATTGCTTCGACAAATATCTTCTTCTCCGTGGCAAAACTTGAGAACCTTCGTCGGAGCGGTCGGATTAGTCGTGGCGCTTCACTGCTGGCTACTGCGCTTGCCATCAAACCAATTCTCACCGTTGAAGATGGCCACGTTGTTGCGCAAGAGCGGGTTCGGACTCAGGCAGGAGCAATTAAGCGATTGGAGGAGATGGCGCTAGAGGCAACAAAGAATCGAGCAGTGGATGTTGCCGTGCATCATCTCGGTGCAGCAGAACTTGCCAATAAGTTTGCTACTGACTTAAGGGGCGTCCTATCGGGGGTTGGCCAGGTGGTAATCACCGAAGTGGGCGCGGTGGTGGGAGCCCATGTCGGTCCGGGAGCCATTGCGGTAGTCATCTCGCCACGAATCTAAGGTGAGTTACCTCTTTATTCACAACTAGCGTGCCTGCGGATCGTTACCTCTGCCTCTCTTTTTTATGCTGTCGCAATGCCACCCCTTGATCCGCAGATTATTGAGCGCATTGCAGAAAGCCCACGAAAATACAGAATCCCTCTTCCCTCACCTGGTCTGCTCGCTAATGCGCAAGTTTCCCTCTCTAGCATCCAGAAGAGAGCGCTGATGTTTCTCGGAATAGTTGCGCTAGCGCTCTCAGTATTGCTGCTTCTCTCGGCACAGGCTCGCCCTGCTGCAGATGTCATTGCAGCGACACCTCAAGCAAATAGCGAACCTTCATCAACAACTGCGCCACTTGTCATAGATGTTCAAGGAGAAGTTGTGAACCCAGGGCTCTATGAGGTTCCGCTTGGCTCGCGGGTGGGAGATGCCATCAAGGCAGCAGGTGGCGTGCGCAAGGGGGTGAGTACCTCATCCGTTAACCTCGCTCGTTTTCTCGAAGATGGTGAGCAACTCTTTGTCGCTGGAGTAGATCAGAATTTTTCACCAACAGGCGGTGCAATTCCATCAAGCACTGGCGGGGGGAAACTAAATCTCAATCGGGCATCCGAGAGTGAGTTAGATGGGTTGCCTGGAGTTGGCCCTGTGTTAGCCAAGAGAATCATCGCCTATCGAAATGAGAATGGAAATTTCAGTTCAGTTGATGAACTGCGAAAAGTCTCAGGTATCGGTCCAGCGAAATTTGGTGAACTGCAGAGTTTTGTCACCGTGTGAAGCGAGATTTTCGCCTCCTCTTTCCGGCGGCGGGTATTTGGTGCGGAGCATTCTTGCAATCGCTGCTCTTCGGCGTAAATGGTAAATATCAAACGCTTCTTTTGTCAGTAATTCTGGTTTTAAGTTGGGTATCTCGCCGTAGATTACTTTCAACGTTTCTCGTAGCCTCGTTAGTGGGTGCAGTTGCACTCTCGCTACATCAGAGCGCTCTACAGCGAGATTTTTTCTCGCAACGAGTCGGCGAGGTTGTCACTGCTAATCTGCGAGTGTCGAGTGATGTTCGAGAGATTCATGGTCAAGTACGTGGTGACTTTAGATTAGGTGATCGCTATCTCGTTGAGGTACGCAGTAGCTCAATTGATGGAATTGATATCAAAGTTCCGTTGCTTCTATATGGCGACATTGAGCTGAAAGATCGGATTCCAGGTGAGCGGATCGAAGTACTTGCACGAATAAAGGTTTTTCCTGGCTATTCGAGCGTTGCTGCCTCATTGACTCAAGTCGGAGAGATTCAAAGTATTGCTAGTGCACCATGGATTTGGCGGTGGAGTAGCGCAATCCGGCGGGACATCAATGCCTCGCTCGCGAGTTTGCCAAGTGATGCGCGGGCGCTGATACCTGGGTTGGTCATTGGTGATCGCTCCGGACAGAGCCCAGAGTTAACCGCTGCGATGCGTCGAAGTGGGCTTACCCATTTGACTGCAGTAAGCGGGGCAAATTTTGCAATCGTGGCCGCATTACTTCTCGCTGTCGGTCGACGGTTGCGGATTCGAGGACGAGCGCTCTGGATAGGAATTGGAGTATTCCTCCTTCTTTTTATCTTTCTCGTTCGACCTAGCTCATCAGTACTTCGGGCCGCAGTGATGACCGGAGTTCTTTTGTTCGCGAAATCGCAAGGGATTCGTTCTTCACCTATTCCTGCGCTGGCGAGCGCAATTGGGCTTTTACTGTTAATCAATCCATTTTATGTTCGTGATGCTGGATTTGCGCTCTCGGTGTTTGCCACTTCGGGCCTTCTTTTTCTTGCTCCGGTAATTGAAAAACACTTGACCGCTCGAGGCTTACCTGATCTGCTTGCACAGGCGCTAGCGATACCCATTGCGGCAACGACATTCTGCTTGCCGATTGTCGTTCTGCTCTCTGGCGAGCTAAGCGTGATCTCAATCCTGGCCAACTTTCTCGTCGCACCAGTGATTGCCATAATCACCGTTTGCGGCGTAGCGCTGATGGTGCTCTCGCCACTTAGCACCAGTGTAGGCGCGCTCATTGGATGGGCGATTACTCCTTTTGCGCTCTGGATCACCATGATTGCGCGCTCGTTATCAGCGCTCCCATTTGCCGCATTGAAATGGCCACAATCATGGATTGGTTCAATGGCAACGCTGCTTGTTGTGGCATTGATTCTTTTCATCGTCAAGAGTCGCAAGCGTTTGTTGATACTCGTACCAATAACTTTGCTACTAAGCCAAATCGCGCTTACCTTCTCGCCATATGTCTACGGCTGGATTCCTCGAGATTGGCAGATCTTCCAATGTGATGTTGGGCAAGGGGATGGACTTGTCATCAAGTCGCAAAGCAACCAAGCAATCGTGATTGATGTCGGACCTGAACCTCGAGCAATTGATCGCTGTTTACGATTACTTCGCATTACTCATATAGACCTTTTAGTTCTTACTCATTTTCATGCCGACCATGTCTCTGGGTTAAGCGGCGCGCTTCGCGGCAGGGTGGTAGATGGGGTGTGGATATCGCCGACGGAAGTGCCTGAAGAAGAGGTGTCGCGGGTGCGCGAGCTTCTGGGGTCGATACCTACCCGCACGCCGCGAGTGGGCGAGCGATTTCTCACAACTGATATCGCTATCCAAGTAATTGCCGCAAGCGACGATACCTCGCCCAATGATTCGAGTATCTCCATTTTGGCAAATGTTCGAGGGGTAACGCTCTTTGCTGCCGGAGACTTGGAACTTGAAGGTCAAGATCGCGCGTTGAAAACGTTGCGAAGATTGCCTCCCAGCGCGTTGTGGGAGCGGACTCCTATTGATGTGATGAAGGGGATTCATCATGGATCTGCCCTTCAAGATCCGGAGTTAATAGCGTTGCTCCGCCCGCGAGTGAGCATCTTTAGCGTGGGAAGCGAAAATCCTCATGGACATCCGAGCCCATCGGCCCTCGAGTTATATGGCAAATATGGCGCGGTCTATCGAACAGACCGAGATCGAAGCCTTGCGCTGGCTAAGCGAGGAGGTAACCTCGTGGTGGTGGCTGCGCCACCTACGCTATGGGCGGAATGAGTGTGAGTCGGACGGGGGCGTGATGGCAACTTACCTACTCTTTGGGAGCGAGGAGGTACTTGCTGATCGCGCGCTGCGAAAGATAGAGAGCGAAGCGGTCGGCGCAGAGAAGGTCACACTCGATGGTGGCGAATTAGCACCTGGTGATTTTTCCAATGAGACCGCGCCCTCTCTTTTTGGTCAGGAGCGCCTAGTCGTACTTCGCGAGCTGCAGGAAATCCCGGAAGAGACTCAAGAGGAAATCCTCCGCTATCTCGCAGATGAACCATCTGATATCACATTGGTTTTGATTCATCCAGGAGGCATTAAAGGAAAAGCTTTTATTGAGAAGTTAAAGAAAGCAAAGGTTCCGGTAATTGCATGTGAGGCCATCAAGAAAGATGGCGAAAAGATCGAATTAGTAAAGTCCGAGGCGCTTGATCGCGGTCGCAAGATTAGTAATGATGGCGCGCGCGCCCTTGTAGATGCAGCAGGTAGTGAGGCGCGCGAGATGATCAGTGCGCTCCACCAATTAGTAAGCGATACCACCGGTGTGATTGAGGTGCGCGATGTCAATGCGCTCTTCGCGGGACGAGTCGAGACGACCTCATATGCAGTTGCCGATGCAATATTAGAAAGTTCTCTCGGTGAAGCTTTAGTGACTCTTCGACAAGCGCTCGACACCGGAGTGGATCCGGTAGTGATTGTGAATTCGCTGGCATCCTCGCTGCGCACCTTGGCGAAAGTTGGTTCTGCTCCTCGCTCTGCTCTGGCAGCAGAGTTAGCTCCAGTTTTGGGAATGGCCCCCTGGCAGGTGGATAAAGCGCGACGCCAGTTGGCCGGGTGGAATGGGGTTGGCATTACCCAGGCTATTAACGCGATTGCTCGAGCCGATAGCCAGGTAAAGGGCGGTGGAAGTGACCCGGCTTTTGCCTGCGAAGCGGCGCTGATGGCCATTGCAGCAGCCCGGAATGGGTAGTCCTTCAGTTTGAGCGGGCAAGCGCCCTGCTGATACCCTCCTTCCTGTTCATTATTCGTAGCAGGCAAGATGTGATTTCAAGGGGCTCAGGACTACATGGCAAATATCAAGTCGCAGATCAAGCGGATCAAGACCAACGCTAAGGCTCAAGAGCGGAATAAGGCTGTTCGTTCCTCGCTCAAGACCGCGATTCGCCGCTTCCGCGATGCCGTGACCGCTGGCGATGCTGCCGCTGTGACCAGTGAACTTCGCGCCGCCTCACGCGCCCTCGATGTGGCCGTCTCCAAGGGCGTCATCCATAAGAACCAAGCAGCGAACAAGAAGTCAGCAATGGCTAAGGCTGCTGGATCTTCTGCTTCTGCACGATAACGAAATTCAGTGCGGCATAAATGCCTGCCATCCCTTTAAGTAGCGCTCCGCAACCTGCCGACACCAATCCGGCGCTCATCCGCAACTTCTCCATCATCGCTCATATTGATCATGGCAAATCCACCCTCGCTGATCGGATGCTTGGCATCACTGGGGTAGTCGAGGCGCGCAATATGCGTGCGCAATATTTAGATCGAATGGATATCGAGCGCGAGCGAGGCATCACCATTAAGTCTCAGGCAGTGCGTCTGCCTTGGCGTACCGATGGCACCGATTACATCCTTAACATGATCGATACACCAGGGCACGTTGACTTCACCTATGAAGTATCGCGTTCGCTAGCAGCGTGTGAAGGTGCGCTCTTACTTGTCGATTGTGCGCAAGGAATTGAAGCGCAGACGTTGGCCAACCTTTACCTAGCGATGGAGAACGACCTCACGATCATTCCAGTGTTAAATAAAATCGATTTACCTGCAGCGCAGCCTGAGAAATTTGCCGATGAACTTGCTCGCTTGATTGGTTGTGACCCGAGCGATTGCATCAAGGTTTCCGGAAAGACTGGAATGGGAGTAGAGCATCTGCTTGATGAGATCGTTCGCCGCATCCCACCTCCGCAAGGTGATGCGAATGCCCCTGCGCGAGCATTGATCTTTGACTCGGTCTATGACGTGTATCGAGGCGTGGTCACCTACGTTCGAGTTGTCGATGGACGGCTACGCGATCACGATCAAATCCAGATGTTCTCAACGGGCGTCAAGCACGAAATGTTAGAGGTGGGAGTGATTTCCCCTGAACCAATTCCTAGCAAGGGATTGGGAGTTGGTGAGGTCGGCTATTTGATTACTGGCGTGAAAGATGTTCGCCAATCGAGGGTGGGCGATACCGTCACGACCGCGAATAAGCCGACCCAAAGTGCGCTCGCCGGATACAAGGACCCCGTTCCAATGGTCTTCTCCGGGCTCTATCCACTCGATGCCTCTGAATATCCGGCTCTTCGTGAAGCGCTCGAGAAGTTACAGCTCAATGATGCTGCTCTGGTTTTTGAACCTGAGACCTCTGCAGCGCTGGGCTTTGGTTTCCGTTGTGGCTTCTTAGGGCTTCTTCATATGGAGATTGTTCGCGAGCGTTTGGAACGTGAGGCCAATCTCTCGCTCATTTCCACGGCGCCGAACGTGGTCTATCACCTGACATTGGAAGATGGTGGCGAAGTCGAAGTAACTAACCCCAGTGAGTTTCCCGATGGAAAGATTGCCGAGGTGCGCGAACCTATCGTGCGAGCAACAGTCCTTGCACCGAGTGAGTTCATCGGCTCGATTATGGAGCTCTGCCAAGGTCGGCGGGGCATTTTGCAGGGAATGGATTACCTCTCTGAGGATCGAGTGGAGATTCGTTACACCTTGCCACTAGGTGAGATCGTCTTTGATTTCTTTGATAACTTGAAGTCACGTACCCGTGGTTATGCATCCCTTGACTATGAACCGATTGGCGAAGCAGCTGGTGATCTGGTCAAGGTTGATATCTTGCTGCAAGGCGAGAAAGTCGATGCATTTAGCGCCGTGATTCACAAAGAGAAGGCATATGCCTATGGCGTGATGATGACGGGCAAGTTGCGAGAGTTGATTCCGCGACAACAATTCGAGGTTCCTATCCAGGCTGCAATCGGCTCTCGTATCATCGCTCGCGAAAATATTCGCGCGATTCGCAAGGATGTTTTGGCTAAGTGTTACGGTGGTGACATCACCCGTAAGCGCAAACTTCTGGAGAAGCAAAAAGAGGGTAAGAAGCGGATGAAGATGGTGGGCCGAGTCGAGGTGCCGCAAGAGGCATTTATCGCAGCGCTCTCAACGAGTGATGAAGCAGAGAAGGCTAAAACAAAGAAGTAAGTCGGTCGTTTGCGGCGGCAACGATAAGAGCGAGGATCGCTAAATGGCCGCCATATATTGTGAGTGGATATCGCCCAACAAAGGCTAGAGGTTCAATAAGCCGTGAGGTGCGAGGTTCTTTCCATAGCCACGAAAGCGAAGATTTCGAGATCAACACTCCTGCACCCAAGAAGATGGCGAGCTCACCTGGTTGAAATCCTTGCCATGGCAACATCCAATAGGTTGTGTGCGTATATCCGATGATCATCGTGATGATGGGATAGCGAACAATTAGTCGCCAGAAAATAGCGAGTGCGCTCCATACCAAGAGGATTTCGGGGAAGTTGAAATCGGGCCAGAGCAATCGGGTCATGGCATTGAGTGCCACTGCCAAAAGCAGGACTTGCCCCCAGCGCTTCAACCGCAAGCCGTACGCTCCCCAGACAATCCCTGAAGCGATCATGAAGAGCGGCATGGAAAAGCGGGTGGCAGTGAGCCGAGAGTATTCAACGATGTTGCTCTCTACTCCCACAGATTCGAGCACAGAGAAAATGTGATCGACAATCATGATGATGATTGCTAAACCGCGCATCGCATCAAGAGTGCCAACCCTAGATTTCGCTGGGGGAGTATTCATCATGCTGATGAGTATAAACTTCCAATCGTGTCTCTCTCCGTTTACGTGCATATTCCGTACTGCGTAAAGCGATGTGGCTATTGCGATTTCAACACATATACCCCAGGGGAGCTCAAGAATGGGAGCGAGTCAGTCGCAGCGGTCGCCGAAGGGTATGTAGATGCTCTGCTCGCAGAGATTCGCCTTGCGCACCGGCGGCTAGGAAGGCGGGAGATTTCCACCATCTTCTTTGGTGGCGGTACGCCAACTCTCCTGCCGGCGGAGCATTTAGGGCGAGTGATTTCTGCACTCGAGGAGTCCTTTGGCTTAACGAGTGAGTGTGAAATCACGACTGAAGCCAATCCAGATTCAGTCGATGCCGATTCGCTGGTGAAGTTACGGCGCGCAGGTGTTAATCGAATCTCGTTTGGTGTGCAATCTACTAAAGCTCATGTGTTGCAGGTTCTGGATCGGACCCATGATGCATCCCGAGTGGGAGCGGTGGTTCGGGAAGCGAAGAGTGCGGGGTTTGGATCCGTCAGCATGGACCTGATCTATGGAACGCCAGGAGAGAGCCTGGATGATTTTATGGAGTCGGTAGATTTCGCGCTCTCACTTCCCATTGATCACCTCAGCGCGTATGCGCTCATCGTGGAACAGGGAACAAAGTTTGGTGCCGCGGTTCGCCGTGGGGAGTTACTCATGCCAAACGATGATGAGACGGCGGAGAAGTATGTGAAGCTCGACGAAAAGATGGCGTTGGCTGGATTTGATTGGTATGAATTAAGTAATTGGTCTAAGCCTGGACACGAATGTCGCCATAACCGGGCCTATTGGCTGAGCGCAGATTGGTGGGGATTAGGCGCAGGTGCACATTCGCACATTGCTGGTGTGCGGTGGTGGAATTTCAAACACCCACAGAAGTACATTGAGAAGGCGGCATCCGAGAGTTCGCCTTCAGCAGGCAATGAAGTGCTATCTGAGGATGAGAAATCAGTGGAGAGCCTGATGTTGCAGATTCGAATGCGTGAAGGGATCACTATCAACTCCCTCACACCTGAACAGCGCTCAATGCTCGAGCAATTTAATAGCCGTAACCTCTTTGAGTCTGAATCCTGGAGCGCGGGACGACTTGTGCTCTCGCTTGAGGGCAGACTCTTAGCCGATCAGATAGTCCGTGAACTGCTTTCATCAGGTGATTAGGTAGTATTGAGAAATGCAGACTCTCAACCTCATCCTCACCGGCTTTCTCGCATTGATCTTCTTACTCTCTGGAATCTCGAAAGCTAGCGGGAGCGATAAAGGGCTATCGGGCACCCGTGAAGTAAATGTCCCTGATGGGATCGCTCGTGTGGTGGGTTTCTTCGAAGTCCTCCTTGCCCTTGGTCTAGTAATCGGCCTCTATGACTCCTGGTTTACCAATGCAATCCAGTGGTTATCCCTCGTCGGAGTCTGGTGCACTATGGCGGTAGCGCTGATCTTGCACTTTCGCGCCAAGAAGGCAGCCACTGGGCTACCGGCTTTCATTCTTCTTACCTGCGCCTCGGTTGCGCTCGTCACCCTCTAGCTTTCCCCCTAAAATTGGCACTCTCACGGGAGAAGTGCCAATCGAGAAAGCTGGACGGGGGTCCTATATATATGGAGCGACGGATGGAGATCTTGCGCGCCATCGTCGAAGACTATGTGGCAACCCATGAACCCGTTGGCTCCAAGGTTCTTGCCGCTCGCCATGGATTAAGCATCTCGCCAGCAACTATCCGCAATGAGATGGCAGCCTTAGAAGAAGAAGGCTTGATCATTCAGCCACACACCAGCGCCGGTCGGATTCCCACAGATCTGGGGTATCGCGTCTTTGTCGATCGCCTGTCGACCGTCAAGCCGCTCTCGCCACCTGAACGGCGCGCAATCGACAAGTTCCTCGAAGGAGCAGTCGATCTTGATGATGTTGTGGCGCGCACTGTGAAACTACTCGCCCAAGTGACTCATCAAGTAGCAATTGTGCAATATCCATCGCTCAAGCGCTCATCTGTGCGACATATCGAAGTGCTTGCACTGGCGCCAAATAGATTGATGCTGGTTCTCATTGCTGACACTGGTCGAGTTGAACAACGAATCCTCGACCTGGTAACAGATATGAACGAGAGCGCGCTCGCCGAAGTACGAAGCAAGCTCAACGGGTTAACTGTTGGACAGAAGCTTGCAGCGCTACCAGCCCTTTTGGAAAACTTCACTAAGAGTTTCCCTCGTGAAACGCAACCAAGTATCGATGCAATTGTTTCGGTAATTCTCGAGATGGCAATTGAGCGAAATGAAGAACGCGTAGTTATCTCAGGTACTTCTAATCTTGCTCGACATGCTCCTGATTTCAACGAGAGCGTGCATCCGGTACTCGAGGCGCTCGAAGAGCAGGTGGTGCTCCTTCGATTGCTTGGCGAGGCAGTCGATGAGATGAAGGTGCGCATCGGCCATGAACAAGAGGATAAGAAATTACACTCAACTAGCGTGATCACCACCGGATATGGACCTACAGGCGATGCAGTTGCAACTTTGGGAATCATCGGTCCTACTCGGATGGATTACCCGACTTCAATGAGCGCGGTCGGCGCTGTCGCACGATATGTCAGTCGCTTCCTCCAAGAGGAAATTTAATGGCCCAAGATCATTACTCTGCCCTGGGGCTTGAAAAAGATGCATCCTCTGATGAGATTAAGCGCGCCTATCGAAAGTTAGCTCGCGAGCTTCATCCTGATGTCAATCCGGATCCGCGCTCACAAGAGCGTTTTAAGGAAGTCACGCATGCTTATGAGATCTTGAGCGATCCCGAGAAGCGTCGAAGCTATGACTTAGGTGGCGATGGGGGATTTGGCGGTGGCTTCAATGGCGGTTTTGGTTTCGGCGACATCATGGATGCCTTCTTCGGCGGTGGTGGGTCACGTGGACCGCGCGCTCGAGTGCGACGTGGTCAAGATGCGCTTATTCGTATCGATCTGACTTTAGAAGAGGCGGCATTTGGTACCTCACGGGAATTAACTGTTGAGACGGCAGTGACCTGTGATGTTTGCACCGGCACGGGATGTGCACCAGGAACATCGCCATCAATCTGTGAACTCTGTCGCGGGCGAGGAGAGGTCCAGCAAGTGACTCGCTCCATCCTCGGCCAGATGATGACCTCGCGCCCATGCGCAAACTGTCAGGGATATGGCACCACAATCACAGAGCCATGTGGTGAGTGCGCTGGAGATGGAAGAGTGCGATCACGTTCAACTGTGCAGATTGATATTCCCGCAGGTATTGATGATGGCAATCGCATTCAACTCTCAGGTAGAGGCGAAGTTGGTCCTGGTGGCGGACCTAGTGGAGACCTCTACGTAGAGGTACATGTGCAGAGCCATGAAAGTTTGGTCCGCGATGGCGATGATTTACATACCCCGTTAGCAATTTCGATGGTGGATGCAGCCCTTGGCACCAGAGTGGAAATCGAGAGCCTTGATGGTCAACTCGAACTTTCCATTCCACAGGGAACTCAAAGCGGCACCACTATTCCTATCCGTGGCAAGGGCGTGACTAAGTTGCGCGGGTCAGGTCGTGGAGATCTCTTCGTCCATGTGGAGGTCGTTATTCCTACAAAACTCTCCGAGAAAGAGGCGGAGATACTTCGTTCATTCGCCGAACTTCGCGGCGAGAAGGAGCGAGTATCAATGAGCAATACCCAAGGCGGTGAAACCGGGTTCTTCTCGCGATTAAAAGAGGCGCTGGGTCGCTAACTGTGTTCACTTTATTTTTTGTAGCACCCGAAGGGATCACTCAAGATGAGATTGATCTGCGCGGTCCCCAGGCACATCATGCAATCTCAGTACTTCGTATTCAAAAGAGTGAGGTGCTTCGATTTGCGGATGGAATGGGAAATTGGGTCGAGGGTCCAGTGACAGAGATCGGCAAAGATGTTGTGAAAATTCTCGTGCAGAATCGTGGAAAAGATAAGGCGCCAAGCGCAGAGATTTCTCTGGCACAAGCGGTACTCAAAGGGGAGAACCAAAAAGCAGCCCTTGATCAATTGGTACAAGCGGGAGTGGATTCGATCATTCCCTGGCAAGCGCAACGCTCAGTAGCCGCTCTCGATAAAACTGTTAAGTGGCGCGAGGTAATTTATGCAGCAGCGCGACAATCTCGACGAGCGCGCCTGCCGGAGCTTGCTTCCATGACTAATCTTGCCGGCGTTCTTGCTGCTAGCTCGCACTTCGATTCAGTGATTGCCTTTCATGAGAGCGGCGAAGTTTCATTAAGTGCGGTACCAGGAATTTCCGATGCGCGAAGCATTCTGGCAATCATCGGTCCTGAAGGTGGATTAAGCACGGAAGAGATAGACCAACTCACCGCCGCAGGAATACCCTTGGTGAAACTTGGTGACCCAGTCCTACGCGCCGACCTCGCTGGCGCAATCGCTCTCGGGGCGCTCAAAGTTTTGACTAAACAGTGGTAACCAGTGACAAGGAGGAGTCATCATGAGTGATCAAGCGTGCATCTTCTGCAAGATAATCGAAGGTGTTATTCCTTCCCCTCATCTTGCAACCAATGACGAAGCGATTGCGATTGCTGATATCTCCCCAGTTGCGCCGACTCATTATTTGATCCTGCCTCGTCGACATGAGGAGAACGCTATTGCGCTCCATCGAGGTAACCCAGCGGGGTTGGGAGCGCTCTTTACACTCGTTGATGAATTGACCTCGCGCGAAGGGATTGCCGACTATCGGCTAGTTTTCAATACTGGCGCGGGCGCAGGTCAGAGCGTCTTTCACGCCCACCTCCACCTGATTGCTGGCAGAGCCTTTAGTTGGCCTCCGGGCTAGACTGGTGCCAATGGACAAAGTCACACTCTCGCTCCCTAAGGGGCTCTCGCCAGTGGCGCTTTTTGGTCCTGCAGATATCAATCTTCGCGCACTTGAGCGGGCGTTTCCCACGCTCGATATCACGCTACGCGGCCAAGAGCTGCACGTCCGTGGTGATCGCACCGACCTCACCGCATTCGAGAAACTTATCGAGCAATTGGTTCTTCTTGTAGAACGCGGGCAAGAGGTGACGGTCGAAGGGTTACAACAGAGCCTGAAGATGCTCCGCGGCAACTCACTTCCTGGTGAAGTACTTTCGCTCAACATCCTGAGCAATCGTGGGCGAACGATCAGACCAAAGACTCTTAATCAGAAACATTATGTCGATGCGATAGATAAGAACACGATTGTCTTTGGTATCGGACCTGCAGGAAGTGGAAAGACATATCTTGCCGTTGCCAAAGCAGTCCAAGCGCTTCTATCTAAGCAGGTCAACAGAATCATCCTCACGCGTCCAGCTGTCGAAGCGGGAGAGCGACTTGGTTTCCTCCCCGGAACTTTGCACGAGAAGATCGATCCCTATTTACGCCCGCTCTTTGATGCCCTTCACGACATGATGGACCCAGATTCAATTCCAAAGTTGATTGCCAATGGCGGAATTGAGATAGCACCGCTTGCGTACATGCGTGGCCGCACGCTCAATGATTCTTTTATTATCCTCGATGAAGCACAGAACACTTCTCCGGAGCAGATGAAGATGTTTCTCACCCGCTTGGGTTTTGGTTCAAAGATGGTAATCACTGGAGATATCACCCAAGTCGATCTGCCAAGCGGGATCAAATCTGGATTACGAGTTGTCCGCGAGATACTTGGGGATGTCGTGGATCTAGACTTTGTTGAACTTACGAGTGAAGATGTTGTTCGACATAAGATTGTCGCTGATATTGTCGAGGCTTACGAAAAGTTCGATGAACAGAGCTCTTCGAGTCGCCCTCGGCCGCTGCACAAGGATCGCTAAGTGCCCATTACCTTTGAAAATGAGAGCGATTTTCCCTGCTCTGAAAGTCACTTCACCTCGTTAGCGGCTTATGCACTTGAAACTATGAGACTAGATGAACGGGTAGAGCTCTCGATTCTGGCTGTCGATGAAGCTGAGATGGAGCGGTTACATATCGAATGGATGGATGAAGAGGGGCCAACCGATGTTCTCTCTTTTCCGATCGATGAATTACGGCCCGGCCAACATTTCATCGAAGGAAAAAGCACTTTAGGCGATGTGGTCCTCTGCCCCGAAGTAGCTAAACGACAGGCCCAAGGCGCCGGACACTCCACTGAAAAGGAACTTGAGATTCTGCTAGTGCATGGAATTTTACATCTGATGGGTTATGACCATGTAGAAATAGATGAGGAAAAAGAGATGTTTGCTCTGCAAAACAAAATCGTTACGGAGTGGAAAGTTTCATAAATGAGTATCGCTGAGATAGTTGTCATTCTGGTGCTTTTATTCTTTGCCGGATTTTTGGCCGGCACCGAGAGCGCGCTCAGTTCACTCTCACGAATTTTTATCGAAGAGCAGAGCGCCGGCAATCGACGGGCTGCACGGGCGCTCCTTAAGTTTTCGGCAGAACCCTCACGCTTCCTCAACGTCATATTGCTAGTTCGAAAGACTTCAGAGTTCGCCGCAGCAGCTCTCGTGGCACAAGTAGCTCTCAATCAAATCAATAATCAACGGGAGGCCCTTGCGATAACAGTATTGGTGATGGTTGTTGCCTCATATGTTCTTGTGGGGGTAGGGCCACGCACCCTTGGAAAACAACATCCAGAGAAGTGGGCGCTACCCGGGGCAATCGTTGCAGTGCTACTTGCGCGCGTGCTCTCTCCTGTAACCCGGTTGTTAATTGCGCTTGGTAATGCGCTCACACCAGGAAAAGGTTTTAAACAAGGTCCTTTTTCGACCGAGGCTGAATTTCGTGATCTCGTTGATCAAGCCCGAGAGCGCGGCTTTGTAGAAGAAGATGAGCACGAGATGATTCATTCGGTCTTCGAATTAGGCGATACCTTGGTTCGCGAAGTGATGGTCCCTCGCACCGAGATGGTCTATATCGAGAGAGATAAGACGCTTCGACAAGCGCTATCACTTGCGCTCCGATCCGGTTATTCCAGAATTCCGGTAATCGGAGATGATCTCGACGATATCGTGGGAATCGCGTACATCAAAGACTTAGCAAAGCGAAGCCATGATTTCCGAGAGGCAGAGCAGAGTGAGACAGTCGCTGAATTGATGCGGCCAGCGAACTTTGTCCCTGAAAATAAGATGGCAGATCAATTGCTCAAAGAGATGCAATCTGAGCAAATACATCTTGCAATTGTGGTCGATGAATATGGTGGGACTGCGGGATTAGTGACTATCGAGGATATTCTCGAGGAGATTGTCGGTGAGATTTCCGATGAATTTGATGATGACGATGATGAGCAGCTCGAGCAACTTAGCGAACGTAAATATCGTGCAAAAGCGCGAATCCACTTAGAGGATCTCGAAGGCGAACTAGGCATTGAATTTGCTGATGAGGATAAAGAGGCTGTCGACACCCTCGGCGGTCTGCTCGGAAAACATATTGGTCAAGTTCCCATCCCTGGAAGTGAGATTACGATTGGCCACTGGCGGTTTACTGCCGAACGCCCCGTAGGAAGACGGAAACGTGTCGGCACTGTACTCATTGAGAACGAGGGAGCTATCGAGGAAGAGGCAGGTGGCAAGTAATGAGCCTTAGTAATAGTGAAGATATAAAACTCCACACTCTTGCGAAATCTTCCCTCCACAGAAATAACGCTCAACAATGTGCAGCGCTCCGCGATGGAACCGGACGTACTCATATCGGCAGTTCGGTTCATCTGACATCACTCCACCTTGATGCGATTCAGGTTGCACTTGCGATGGCGCTCTCGAGTGGTGCAGATCAGATTGAGGCTGTGGTGGTAGTGGGCAATAAACCTCTAGAGAGCGCGGTTTCGAGCATTCGCGAGATCTCACCTCTAGCGGCTATTTGGTACGCGCACGACGATGGAAGTATCCACTCGCTCTAACCGATAGCATTAGCCAATGCGCATCGCACGTTTTTCGCCGCCAAAAGAGGTGTCAGCGTCGCCGTTATTCGGCGTGGTTTTGGGAAACGAGATTGAGGTGCTCGCGGGAGATCCCCTCTATTCCGGGTTCACTAAGACCGGAGAGAAACTCGCCCTTGATTCGGTAAAACTCTTAGCGCCAGTCATTCCCAGAAGCAAGGTGGTATGTGTTGGCAAGAACTATGCCGATCATGCAAAAGAGATGGATAGCGTAGTTCCCGAGCAACCAGTGATCTTCATCAAGCCCAATACTTCGGTTATTGGACCGGACGATGCGATCGTGTGGCCGTCGATGAGCAAGAAAGTCGATCATGAAGCGGAACTTGCAATTGTCATCGGCAAGATTTGTAAGGATGTTCCCAAAGAGCGAGTGCAGGATGTGATTTTCGGATACACCATCGGAAACGATGTCACTGCGCGCGATTTACAGAAAGTCGATGGACAGTGGTCGCGAGCAAAGGGCTTCGATACATTCTGTCCGCTGGGACCATGGATAGAGACTGATATCGATCCAAGTGATCTCGCGATTTCGGCAGAGGTCGATGGACAGATGCGGCAGAGCGATCGAACCTCTTCGATGATTTTTGATATCCCGACAATCATCTACTTCATTACTCAGGTGTATACCTTGTTACCTGGTGATGTGATTCTCACTGGAACTCCGGCAGGTGTTGGCGTAATACCTATAGGAAGTACCGTTTCAATTTCCATCGAAGGTATCGGCACACTTTCTAATCGAGCGGTGGCAGATGTCTAACAGACCAATCAAAGTTCGCTTTGCGCCGTCACCGACCGGTGATCTCCACGTCGGAAATATCCGCACCGCGCTCTTTGACTGGGCATATGCGCGCCATACGGGTGGCATTTTTCTCTTTCGCATCGAAGATACCGACCGCTCTCGAGTAACCGATGAATATATTGCAGCGGCAATAGATACTTTGAAATGGCTTGGCCTTAATTGGGACGAGGGCCCCGAAGTTGGGGGAGCGCACGGCCCCTATCTCCAATCGCAGCGGTTAGAGATTTATGCGAAGTGGGCATCGAGGTTTATTGAGCAAGGTGATGCCTATTACTGCTATTGCACTCCAGAGGAGCTCGAAGCTCGCCGTGAAGAGCAGAAAGAATCTGGGCAGGCTCCTGGCTATGACGGTAAGTGTCGCTCGGTAAGCGATGAAAATCGTGCGCGATACACCGCTGAAGGTCGTGAGCCGGTAATTCGGATGCGAATGCCTGAAGGAAGTACGACTTTCCATGATGTTATTCGTGGCGAGTGCACCTTCGATCATAATTTCGTCCCAGATTTCGTTCTGGTCCGCGCTGATGGTTCACCTCTTTACACGTTGGCGGTCGCTGTTGATGACGTCTTAATGGAGGTAACGCACATCCTTCGTGGCGAGGATCTACTCTCCTCGACTCCGCGACAGATTCGTGTTTATCAAGCGATGGGAGTTGCGCCGGCGGATTATCCGCTTTTTGCACATCTACCTTTTGTGATGGGTACTGACAATGCGAAACTCTCTAAGCGAAATGGTGAGACATCCATTGCCTGGTATCGAGAACAAGGTTTCTTGCCTGAGGCTATTTGCAATTACCTAGCCTTGCTGGGATGGTCACCTGGAGATGATCGCGAAAATCTCACCTTGAGTGAGTTAAGCGAACTGTTCACCATCGAGCGTGTCAATGCTAATCCGGCCCGATTTGATATGAAGAAACTTGAGAATATCAACGGCGATAAGATTCGTGCGCTCACTCTTGACCAGTTCTATCAATGGTCACTTCCCTTCTTGCAACGCGCAAAAGTGGTTGCGACTCCAATAACTCCAGAGCAAGAGCTAGTGGTGAAGCGCGCACTGCCCATCATTCAGGAGCGAATCATCAAACTTGGAGAGATTCCACCTATGCTGGCATTCCTCTTCACTGAGAAAGTTGATCTTGATCCAGAATCTGTTGCGAAGTATCTCGATGGCGAGTCGAAGAGAATCATTGCTCGCGCTATCGATGTGTTGACACCGTTGCCCACTTGGGATCATCAGAGCATCGATGGCGCACTTCGAACTGCACTTATCGACGAATTGGGGCTCAAGCCGCGTTTGGCATTTAGCGCTATTCGCGTTGCAGTGACTGGAAGTCATATCTCGCCACCGCTCTTCGAATCGATGGAGATTCTTGGTCGGGAGCGGACCTTGGCCCGTCTTGCGGCGGTGTAACAGGGGCGAAAAGAACGGGTATCCTTAGGGGCTTGCTAGTGGGGTATGGGGTAACTGGCAGCCCAGCGGATTCTGATTCCGTTAGTCTAGGTTCGAATCCTGGTACCCCAGCTCAATAATTTAATAACAGGGCCCCGTCGTCTAGCGGCCTAGGACTCTGGCTTCTCAAGCCAGCTACGAGGGTTCGAATCCCTTCGGGGCTACTCCTAGAAATCTAGTTTTTATTTAAGTATTCAGAGATGCGTGCGGCAGTTGCAATGACTGCTGCAGCATGAGTGCGGCCGGGTTGCCTTCCCAATCTTTCAATAGGTCCGCTTAAACTCACCGCCGCAATCACTCTGTTATGCGGTCCGCGAATAGGAGCTGAGACGCTCGCCACTCCGGCCTCGCGTTCACCCACGCTCTGTGCCCACCCACGGCGACGAACTGCGGTGAGAGTTGCCCCATCAAAGCGTGCATTTTTCAGAGTCTTACTAATGCGATCTGGTTCTTCCCACGCGAGTAGAACTTGCGCTGCCGATCCTGCGCTCATCGTTAGCGCCGAACCAACCGGCACGCTATCGCGCAATCCTGAGTGTCGATCAGCGACCGCGACGCATAAACGCAGATCTCCTTGTCGTCTATAGATCTGCGCGCTCTCGCCCGTTGCATCACGGAGAGCAGTCAGCGCTGGGCCAGCGATAACGAGCAATCGATCCTCTCCTGCGCTCTGCGCTAATTCACCCTCGCGCGCACCAATAGTGAAACGCCCATGAAGATCGCGAGCGATGAAACGGTGATGCTCTAAGGCAACTGCGAGTCGATGACAGGTGGGTCGGGCAATACTTGTCGTGGCCACCAATTCGGCAAGGGTCATTGGACCCGATTCCAATGCATTGAGAATTGCAATAGCTTTATCGAGAACGCCAACACCGCTTCCACTACTGGCGTTACTGTTTTTCATGATATGATATTAACATCTCAAATGGTGAGACGGCAATATATACTTCGCCGTGGATTACGGAAGTGAAGCGATGGGAAAGACATTAGCTCAGAAAATCTGGGATGACCATGTGGTCCATAGCGCACCTGGAGAGCCCGACCTTTTGTATATCGATCTCCACCTCATCCATGAGGTCACCAGCCCGCAGGCATTTGATGGACTACGCCTTGCTGGGCGAAAAGTTCGCCGACCAGATCTCACAATCGCAACTGAAGATCACAACACTCCAACGATAGATATTGATAAGCCGATTGCAGATCCAGTTTCCAAGCTTCAAGTGGATACCTTGCGAAAGAATGCCGCAGAGTTTGGCATTCGCCTTCATTCGCTCGGAGATATCGAGCAGGGAATCGTTCACGTAGTCGGCCCACAATTGGGCATAACACAGCCTGGTATGACAATTGTTTGCGGTGATTCACATACCTCGACCCATGGCGCGTTCGGCGCGCTCGCATTTGGCATTGGTACCAGCGAAGTCGAACATGTTCTTGCAACCCAAACGTTGCCGCAAGCAAAACCGAAGATGATGGCGGTCAATGTGGAAGGAACGTTACGTAAAGGAGTGACGAGCAAAGACATCATCCTTGCGTTGATTGCCAAGATTGGCACGGGCGGTGGACAGGGTTACGTTATCGAGTATCGAGGAAGCGCCATTCGCGCGCTATCCATGGAAGCTCGCATGACGATCTGCAATATGTCGATCGAAGCAGGCGCTCGTGCAGGTCTCATCGCTCCTGATCAAATAACCTTCGATTACATCAAGGGGCGCCCGCATGCACCTGAAGGTGCGCAGTGGGAGAGCGCAGTTGAATATTGGAAGAACCTTTACTCCGATAGCGATGCAGAATTTGATGTTCAGGTAGATCTCGATGCGAACACGCTTTCACCGTTTGTGACATGGGGAACGAATCCAGGTCAAGGGGCACCACTGGATTCGATTATTCCCGCACCTAGTGACTTCGCTGATGAAGCATCTCGTAATGCTGCAGAGCGGGCCTTGGAATATATGGGGCTACAAGCGCACACTCCACTAAAGTCGGTAAAGATCGATACTGTGTTTTTGGGCTCGTGTACCAATGGCCGAATTGAAGATCTCCGCGCCGCGGCCGAAGTAATTAAGGGGAAAAAGGTTGCTGCGGGCTTGCGCATGTTGGTAGTTCCAGGTTCGGCGCGAGTTCGCGAACAAGCGCAACGTGAAGGATTACATCAGGTATTCCTTGATGCGGGAGCGGAATGGCGCGAAGCAGGGTGCTCGATGTGCCTTGGTATGAACCCCGATCAATTAAAACCTGGTGAGCGGAGCGCATCGACAAGCAATCGAAATTTCGAGGGGCGACAAGGTAAAGGCGGTCGGACTCACTTAGTAAGCCCGTTAGTAGCAGCTGCGACCGCAATTCGCGGAACTCTTGCAAGCCCAGATGATTTGGAAAGGTAGGAGAGAGTAATGAAAGCTTTTATCTCACACACCGGCAGCGCAGTTCCACTTCGTCGAAGCAATGTCGATACCGATCAGATCATTCCAGCGCAGTACTTGAAGCGGGTTACTCGCTCAGGTTTTGAAGATGGACTATTCAATGCGTGGCGCCAAGATCCAACATTTGTTCTCAACCAACCTCAATATAAGTCGGGGACAATCCTGGTCGCTGGACCTGATTTCGGTACTGGATCATCACGTGAGCATGCGGTGTGGGCCTTGCAAAATTATGGTTTTGCGGTCGTCATCTCGCCTCGATATGGAGATATCTTTCGAAATAACTCACTCAAGGCAGGTTTATTGACAGTTATCCTGTCGCAGGCAGTGGTCGAGGAGCTCTGGGATGCGATAGAGGCTAATCCTGCTCTTGAGATAACCGTAGATTTAGAGGCGCGCGCGGTTCGTTTTGGCGGGAAAAAGGTCAGTTTTGACCTTGATGATTACACCCGCTGGAGATTGATGGAGGGGTTGGACGATATCGGTCTGACTCTGCGAAATGCGGATTCGATCGCCACTTATGAGGAAAAACGCCCTGCTTTCAAGGTAAAAACCCTCCCCGCTCGAAGTTAATCACCCTGGATTTACCTCAACTTGTCGTTGAGAGTGGGAAAAATTCGCCTTTTTTCTTTCCCGACACGCCAACGCGGTGTTGGACGTATAGCGGTCCAATACCTATTTTTGCCCTCAATGTTGGGGTTTTCACCTCGACACTTATACAAAAGGGGAATTCATGAATAAGGCCCAGTTCATCAAGTCGTTGGTGCCACACTTCAACGACAGCAAGAAAGAAGCCACCCATGCGGTCGAGATCGTCATTGACGCAATCACCCGCAACATGGCAAAAGGCGAAGATGTCAGCATCGCTGGCTTCGGAAAGTTCCGCAAAATTCAGCGTAAAGCGCGCGTTGCTCGTAACCCATTTACTGGCGAGCCAGTAAAGGTCAAGGCAAAGACAGTTGCACGCTTTACTCCAGCAAAGGTTCTCAAGGAGATCGTCGCTGGTACCCGCAAGATGGAGCCAGCTCCAAAGCCAGTAGCAAAGGCTGCCCCTAAGAAGGCGGCAAAGAAGGCTGCTCCGAAGAAGGCTGCAAAGAAGGCTGCTCCGAAGAAGGCTGCAAAGAAAAAGAAGAGGTAAATCTTTTTCCTACCTTTAACTGAAGGCGGGGGTCGCGAAAGATCGCGGCCCCCGCTTCCTTTTCTCCTAGTAGGGTGGCGATATGACTGACCGGGACGAGATTTTCTATCCGCCACCAATAGGCCAGCCGTTGGGCATAACGCCATGGTTTCGCTTCGCCGCTTTCTTCTTACGACCACTGATGTTTGCAATTGCTAAACGTGATTGGCGCGGAATGGAGAACATCCCTAAGAGCGGTCCCATCATCTGCGTCTCCAACCACATCTCATATCTTGATCCTCTGGTCTTTGCTCACTTCCTCCATGACAATGGGAGAGCGCCGCGTTTCTTAGGTAAAGCGGAGTTGTTTAAAGTGCCAATTGTGGGAACTGTGCTCCGTGGCGCGGGACAAGTTCCGGTAGAGCGGGAGAGCCCCAACGCTCGGCAAGCATTTGATCATGCAATTGCATTTTTAAAAGCTGAACATCTGCTCGGGGTTTACCCAGAAGGCACCCTCACCCGCGATCCTGCGCTCTGGCCGATGAAAGGTAAAACTGGAGTGGCTCGCCTTGCCATCATGACAAAAACCAAGGTAGTGCCCTGTGCCCAATGGGGCGCTCAGGCCGTTCTCGCACCATACGGGCGGAAAATCTCCCTCTTTCCTCGAAAGACATTCCATGTTTGGGCGGGTGAGCCACTAGATTTTTCAAAGTGGTACGGGCGAGAAGATGATCCCGTAGCAGCGGGAGAGGCGACTGAGTACGTGATGAGCGCGTTAACTACATTGTTGGCGGAGATTCGCAATGAGGCTCCTCCCGTTACCCGATTTGATCCAGCAAATAGCCCACATCCGCGGGTGGGAAATTATAAAAAGAGCGCGAAGAAGAATTCCTAATGTCATTGACCATTGCAGTAATGGGTTCGGGCTCGTGGGGGAGTGCGTTTGCGCAGATACTTGCCGACAACGCCAACAACCATACGGTGCGAATTTGGGGTAGGAATCCCGATGTCATTTCGGAGATCAACACCTTTCATACAAATTCTAAATTTCATCCGGGGTTGGTGATTCCAGAGAAGATCACTGCGACTACAGATCCAGCAGTGGCGCTCAGCGGTGCGCAGGTAGTGACTCTCGCGGTTCCTGCCCAAACGCTGAGGGATAACTTGAAGAGTTGGGGTGCACTCGTGCCCAGAAACGCATTGGTAGTGAGTCTGCTCAAAGGTTTTGAACGTGGAACTCATGCGCGCATGAGCGAAGTCATCCAAGAGGAGCTTGGTGTAGATAGCGGGCAGATTGCCGTGGCAACTGGGCCGAACCTCGCAGGTGAGATCATCAAGCGCGAACCTGCCGCGGTTGTTGTTGCGTGCAGCAAAGAAGAGAATGCTGTCGAATTACAAGATGCAATTGCAACTCCATATTTTCGCCCCTATACCTCAATCGATGTGATTGGTTGTGAAGTCGCTGGCACCATTAAGAATGTAATGGCGCTTGCCGTAGGCATGGCAAGTGGCTTGGGTATGGGTGATAACACCAAAGCAACGGTAATCACACGTGGTCTTGCCGAAACAACACGTTTGGGAATGGCTTTGGGGGCTGATCCCATGACCTTCGCTGGACTTGCCGGCATGGGGGATCTAGTAGCAACCTGTTCATCTCCGTTATCGCGTAATCGCTCCTTTGGCGAACGCCTTGGGCGCGGGTTGGGGTTGGCCCAGGCGCAGAGTGAAACGAAGACAACTGCAGAAGGCGTTTCCTCTGCAGCGGCAGTGCTTGAGCTTGCCCGAGAGCATGGCGTGGATATGCCCATTGTTGAGGCGGTAGTCGATGTTGTTGCTAACGGAATGCCACCTAAGGAAGTGGTCCGTCGATTGATGAGTCGAACCACTCGCTCCGAACATTAAATTAAGTATCTCTTACCGGTACCCTTAACAACGTGACTACGAGCGCTCAAGGAAAACTTCGAGTGGGCGTCCTCTGTGGCGGAAGAAGTAGCGAGCATTCCATCTCGATTCTCTCTGGCATGAGTTTGTTGGCAGCAATCGATCGCGATCGCTATGAACCTATTCCTATTGGCATCACTCAAGAGGGTAAGTGGGTCTATCTTGAGGGTTTGACCTCGCGCTTGGCGATAGTCGACGGGAAGTTACCCGTAATACCTGCCGATGCCCCAGCAGTGACCATCAATAGCGAAGGGTTTTTTGCTGGTGGTAAAAATCTCAGTATCGATCTTATTTTTCCGGTGCTCCATGGGCCTTTCGGTGAAGATGGCACGATCCAGGGGCTACTCGAGATATTTGATATTCCCTACGTGGGCGCAGGAGTACTTGCATCGGCTATTGGTATGGATAAGGCAATATGTAAGAGGTTATTCATTGAGGCAGGAATTCCGACAGTGGAATTCGATCTCTTCCTCTGGGAAGAGTGGCGCAATTACAAGAGTGAAATCACTTCGCGATTAAAGCAGGAATTCTCGCTTCCTATTTTCGTCAAGCCCTCGCGCGCTGGATCGAGCAATGGCATCACTAAGGTCAAGACATGGGGAGAGCTTGATGCAGCAGTAACTCTTGCAAAAGATTTTGACGAGAAGATTCTTGTCGAAGCATTCGCACCTGGCCGCGAACTTGAATGTGGAATATTGGGGGAACGCGCATCTCGAGTCGGAGAAATCAAAGTCCTTGGCGAGCATGAGTTCTATGATTTCGAAGCTAAGTACTTGGATGATTCAACGGAGTTGATTGTTCCGGCCAAGATTCCTTCTGAGATAGAAAGTGAAATTCAGCAATTGGCTCTCGATGCATTTGCGCTCATTGATGGCAAGGGAATCGCTCGAGTTGATTTCTTCTTGACTGATGCTGGTGAAGTCATTGTGAATGAGTTAAACACTATGCCTGGCTTTACAGCGACCTCGATGTATCCGCGACTCTGGGATGCAACCGGGGTTTCTTACCGCGAAGTAATTACCGAGTTGATAGAGATGAGTCGGCGCTAGAGGTTGTTAGTCGTTAACGACAGGGCAGGTAAGTGTCCGCGTAATTCCAGGAACGGCTTGTACCTTGGCGAGAATCGAGCGGCCGAACTCCTCCATCGACGCGGCTTCTGCGCGCATGATGACGTCATAAGGACCGCCCACGCCTTGCGCAATGTTCACACCAGGGATCGCGCCGACAGCTTTTGCAACTGCCGCTGCCTTTCCAACTTCGGTTTGAATGAGTATGTACGTTTGGATTGACATGGTTTCCTCCGCCCCCTTTGTGCTGATGTGGGGCAACGGTATCGCAGGATAGGCTCGGGCGGAAAGTGAGTTTTCTCAAGAAGTTAGGGGAGAGAGCGTGAGGGTTCGCGAGTTGGGCGAAGCAGCCCTGATTGCTGCCTTCTCGGAAATTTACCGGTCCAACGCGAAGGTAGAGATCGGAATCGGAGATGATGGCGCAGTCGTTGCCAGTCCGTACCAACGAGAGGTAATCACTACCGACATCGCGACTGAAGGGGTTCATTTCAATCGACAGTGGAGCTCTGCTTACGACATCGGAGCCAAGATTGCCATCGCAAATCTTGCAGATGTGTACGCGATGGGCGCAACTCCCCACTACCTCACGGTGGCTATCGCATCGTCTGGCGCGGAAGAGGTCTCATACCTTTTAGATATTGCCCGAGGAATTGAATCGGTTGCCAGCGCGCATGGAGCAAGCGTGGTCGGTGGAGATGTCGTCGCGGCAGATTCATTGACGATTGCAATCACAGCTATTGGTGGAGTGATAACACCAGCGCTCCGTTCAGGAGTGAAGGTAGGAGATTATGTTTATCTGACTCGTGGCACCGGGCGTTCACTTGGCGGTCTGCTATTACTCAGTCGAGGTCTAGTCGACGCTGACTCACAAGAGGTGAAATTTTTTCAGCGACCTGAATTTCATCCCGAAGATTTAACAGAATTCGGGTATGAGAACATGGCTGCACTCATGGATGTCAGTGATGGCCTCATCGCTGATCTTGGCAAAATCGCCGAGGCAAGCAAGGTATGTATCGATCTTGATATCGATGAAGGTCAGTTGGAGTATTTGAGAGATTTTGCCAAGAAACTTGAGCTCTTACCGTTGGAGCTTTTCTTGCGTAGTGGCGAGGAACACTCTTTTATTGTTGCTGTTCGAGCAGATCTGCAATCTCAAGTGCCGAAGAAGTGGATTAAGATTGGCCAAGCAGTTGCCGGCCGAGGTTCACAAGAGGATTCTGGGGAGATAATCACAATGCGGGGCTCGAAGTTGCCCTTCACGGAGCAGGTATGGCATTGGTAGTACGAGAGCAAGGGGAGCCAAGAAAATGAGAGAAATGAGAAAGTTTTCGACGATATCGAAATGGATTGTTACACCACTAACTGCTGGTGCAGTTCTCATGATTGCTCCCGCCGCGCAAAGCGCAGCTCCAACACCTGGCAAATCCTGTAAGCCGGCTGAGATTGGCGTGCAGAGTGGTTTCAAGGATCCAAAAGAGGGTTCGCAGACTCTTACCTGTGGTCGTCTCGGAAAGAAACATGTCTGGGTAATTACTAAAGTCACCGTTCCTGCAAATCTCGATACTAAATTTATCAAGGTAACTGGTGATACCAGCGCAGGCGCTACTCTAGGTAAACCGAAAGGCCAACCTCCAACAACTCTCTTCTCTGCAGATATTGTTAAAGGTGGAGGAGCGACTGTTGCTGCAGGCGCCTCGGTAACAGTGCATTACACCTTGATGGCATGGTCAACCGGAAAGATCGTTGAGTCATCATGGACCAGCGGTCAAACTGCAAGCTTCCCGCTCACTGGAGTGATTAAAGGGTGGCAAGATGGCATTCCCGGGATGCGCGAAGGTGGACGTCGTCTGCTCATTGTTCCGCCAGCGTTGGGTTACGGAGCCTCGCCCGACCATCCATTAGGAAAAGAGACGTTGATCTTTGTCGTGGATCTTTTGAAGGTCGGCTAGAGCGATAAAGATATAGAAAGAGCTTTAGCGAGTAACTTTGCCGGCCTTGAGGCAGGCGGCGCAGACATTTTGACGCTTCGGGGTCACGCCGTTGACAAGGGTGCGAATCCGCTGAATGTTGGGATTCCAGCGTCGGCGGGTACGACGGTGTGAGTGCGAGATGCTATTTCCAAACTGCGGGCCTTTGCCGCAGATGTCGCACTTGGCTGCCATGGTCGCCTCCGATGGGGTAGTCAAAATCAAGCACCGAAGGGTAGCGCGGACCCGCCTTTTCGGTCTAATCAGCCGGTAACCTCCTCAACCATGGGCCACCGAGAGTTAGATGTTGCCTCATTTCGCGCCTGGCTCGCGCGGGCGCGGGATGAAATTGCGCGCTCACGTCAACGCCTCAACGACGAGAACCTCTATCCCGTCGCCGATGCCGATACCGGATCGAATATGGAGGCAACTATTCGAGCAGCGGCGGATGCAGTCGAGCGAGAGAGTTCAGAGGAACTTGGTGTGGTCGCCGATGCTGCGGCGGAGGGGGCGCTTCACGGCGCTCAAGGAAATTCTGGAGTCCTGCTCAGCCAAATCTTACGTGGATTCGCCGATGGTCTACGCGAAAACTTACCGAAGGCATTCTCACTAGCCCATGAACGGGCATTGAAAGCAGTAGCCGATCCAAAAGAGGGAACAATCCTCTCGGTTGCCCGCGCAGCAAAAGATGCGGTGAGCAACGTTGCCACATGGGGGAGTGAGATAAAGCGAGATGGTGAAGTTGCTCTCGCTGCATGGAAGGCAGCACGCGCTTCAACTCTCGATAGCGCAGAGAACCCACCGAGTGAAGCATCGCGCGGCACTATTGATGCTGGTGCCCACGGAATCGAGTTGATCTATCGCTCATTGGTGGCAGTACTCGATGAAGGCTCTCAATCCCTAACAGATTTACCGGAGCGCAAACGTGCGGGCACCAGGTCGCAAGTTGCGCAGAAGAGCGATGGCGCATACGAGGTGATGTACGACATTGCGAATATCCCATCCGAGCAGATTGAAATACTTCGGAGCAATCTCGCCCTCATCGGCGAAAGTCTGCTTGTTGTTGGTGATTCCACGTTCTGGAAGGTTCATGTCCATACCGATCATGTGGAGCAGTCCGTTGCCTACGCGAAAGAGATAGGTAACCCCGAGAATATTCGGATAACTGCACTCGAAGTCACTGGTTGTAAGAGCGAGCGCAAACTCATCACGGTCGCAAACGGCCCAGGGTTCGAGGAATTGATGCGGGAATCAGGGGTCAGTGTGATTAGCGCCTTTGATTCTCGCCGTGTAAGCCCAGATGAATGGGTGCAAGCAGCCGCTGCCAGCGATGAGGTCATTCTCATCCCTCACGATTTCCACGGATACGAGAGCGCTCTGGTTTCAGCGAGAGGATTAGAGAGCAAAGGCGTAAGAGTCGCGGTGATCCGATCGCACTCACCACTCCAAGCTCTGGCGGCGATCTCTACACATTCCGATAGCGCTCAATCTGAATTGGCAGATGAAGTAGAGGCGATGGGAGCTGCATCGGAGCGCACGCTCTCCATCACGATAGCTAAAGCCCCCCGTGAGATGCGTTCAGGGGAATTACTCATCGCTGCAGGATCTGTCATTGCGCTCAGAGATCGAGTGGTGATTGCCTCTGGTGCTAACGAAGTCGATGTTGCGATGGACGGTATTTCGCAGGTAGTGAATGAGTCATCTGAACTTATTACCTTAGTCAGCGGTGTGCAGGCGTCGGAAGATTTAGTTACTCGATTGACTAGCCGAATCAATGAAGAGTTCCCATCTATCGAGGTGACGACATATTTAGGTGGGCAAGCGTGGTATCCACTCTTGATTGGAATCGAGTAGGTCGACGAGATGGTCGCACTCAACGCCAGACTTTCAAGCGCTCTTGGCGACCGCACCGCAAAGGCACTCAACACCGCATTTGGTTATCGAACAGTCGAGGATCTGCTTCGCCATTATCCACGCCGCTATGTCGCTCGTGGTGAACTCACCGATATCGACCAGTTGAAAGATGGTGATGTAGTCACAGTGCTGGCAGAGATCGTCGATACCAATAATCGACCGATGCGCGGGCGAAAGGGTTCGATCCTGGAAGTAAAAGTTAGTGATGGGAAGAAGAAGCTCTCTCTGACCTTCTTTAATCAAGCCTGGCGCGAACGTGAGATGCGCGTGGGTCGTACTGGTTTATTTGCCGGCAAGATCGGCACCTATAAAGGGTTACGCCAACTCGCTCATCCTGAATACTTACTCATCCCCGATGGCACCGATACTGATGAAGCCGCCGGAGAGTTCGCTGGCAAGTTGATTCCAGTCTATCCAGCTACAGCCAAGCTTCCCTCGTGGAAGATCGGTCAATGCATCCGAACGATTCTCGATGTTATCGATGAGATTCCAGAGACTCTGCCCGATAACTATCGGGGAGATCTGCCGAGCGCTCATCAAGCGCTTCGAGATATCCATCTACCTGACTCCCAAGATGATGCCTCGCGAGCATTCGAGAGATTGACCTTTGATGAAGCGCTCTCGCTCCAACTACTCCTCGCACGACGACGACATCAATTCGAGACCTTACATGCCACACCTCGACTCTTTCGAAGTGGAGGCTTGCTTGAGATATTTGATGCCAACCTTCCCTTCGAATTGACTCTAGGGCAAATCTCGGTGGGAAATGAGATTGAAAGCGATATGAAATCTCAGCGTCCCATGCATCGACTTCTACAAGGTGAAGTTGGTTCGGGTAAGACAATCGTGGCGTTGCGCGCGCTCCTTGCAGTTGTCGATACGGGTGGGCAGGGTGCGCTGTTGGCACCAACCGAGGTCCTTGCAGCACAACATTTCCGTTCCATCTCTTCGACGCTCGGCGAATTAGCCACAGCAGGAATGCTTGGTGGAAGCGACCGAGCCACTCGAGTCGTACTGTTAACTGGTTCAACTCCAGTAGGCGTGCGCCGCGAGATCCTCGCGCAAATAAAAGATGGATCGGCAGGAATAGTGATTGGCACCCATGCGCTACTGAGCGAAGGAGTCGAATTCTCGGATCTTGGATTGATTGTCGTGGACGAACAACACAGATTTGGCGTCGAACAGCGAGATGCGCTGAAGTTGAAAGCGCAACTACCTCCGCATCTCCTGGTAATGACAGCAACGCCTATTCCGCGAACTGTGGCGATGACAGTCTTCGGTGATCTGGATATCTCTACTCTCAGAGAGCTACCAAAAGGTCGTTCACCAATCACCACCCATGTAATTCATGAGGGAGAGAAACCTCATTATGTAGAGCGCGTATGGGAGCGAATCGGTGAAGAGGTCAAAGGTGGGGCGCAGGCCTATGTGGTGGCGCCGCGGATCGAAAGTGGGGAAAGTGGGGAAAGTGGGGAGAGCGGCGACCTTGCCGATGCGCACTCAGTGGAATCGTTACATGCCTTCCTCACACAGGGCCCCCTCTCATCCATTCGAGTCGGATTACTCCACGGAAAGTTGGCAAGTGAAGAGAAAGATCGCACTATGCAGAAGTTTGCTTCAGGAGAAATTGACGCACTCGTTGCAACGACGGTAATTGAAGTAGGTGTTGATGTGCCGAATGCGACAGTCATGGTGATTGCCGATGCTGATCGATTTGGAATCTCACAACTACATCAATTGCGAGGTCGAGTCGGACGGGGAAGTAAACCTGGGCTATGTTTATTGCTGACCAGAGTTGACCAGGAGAGCAGCGCCATGGAGAGATTGCAAGCAGTTGCGGCATCTAATGATGGTTTCGAGTTGGCGAGGGTAGATCTTGATCAACGACGTGAAGGTGATGTTCTGGGTACCGCACAATCAGGAACTCGTTCGCAATTGCGATTACTACGAGTCTTGCGCGATGAGGAGATAATCGAGCGGAGTCGCAAAGTCGCTATTGAGATTATTGCCAACGATCCTGAACTAAACGAATTCCCTGCGCTACGTGATGAGTTAGCGAAATTAGAGCGCGATGAACGCGCTGATTTCATCGAGAAGGCGTGAGGGTTCTTTCGTGCGAATCATCGCGGGCAGCGCTAAGGGGAGAACTCTCGTCACTCCGGCTGGAATCACTAGACCAACATCCGATAGAACGAGAGAGGGAATCTTCTCCGCGCTCGAATCAGAAATCGGTACATGTGAAGGCATTAGCCTCCTTGATTTGTATGGTGGAACTGGAGCGGTTGGATTAGAGGCGCTCTCTCGAGGAGCCGCTGAAGTGATAGCGGTTGAGAAGGATGTTAAAGCCGCCAATGTCTGCAGAGAAAATTACGAGTTAATAAAGAATGTCGTTACTGGCAGATTCTCAGTGCTCCGTATGAGTGTCGATGCGTTCCTTGATCTAGATACAAATAAGGAATCTCACTTCGACGTGATTTACATTGACCCTCCATATGACGTTCCTAATTCCACTATAGAGAAAGTCTTATCAAAAATTATTGAGAGGAAGATCCTTGGATCTGATGGCGTTGTCATCGCAGAGCGCGCAAGCCGTTCGAACGCATTTTCGTGGCCTCAAGGATATACCCCCATTAAAGAGCGGAAATATGGTGAAGGAACCGTGTATTTTGCTCAATTCTGAGTTTCGGTGGTAGCCCTTTGCTTGCTACCGTGTCCCCATGATGCGCGTGGTCTGCCCGGGCTCTTTCGACCCCATCACTTATGGTCACTTGGATGTCATCGAACGAGCGAGTGAACAATTTGATGAAGTGGTGGTGGCGGTGCTGGTGAACCGGACCAAAGGCTCGCTCTTCACGGTGGATGAACGGATGGAGATGATTCGCGAAACCGTCAAGGCATTCGACAATGTGAAAGTGGATTCTTGGAGTGGATTACTTATCGATTACTGCAAGGAGCGAAAGATTCGTGCAATCGTCAAAGGCTTACGCGCAGTGAGCGACTTCGACTACGAGCTACAAATGGCGCAGATGAATCGACAACTCTCTGGAGTCGAAACCTTATTCATGGCTACCCGCCCTGAATATTCATTCCTCTCCTCTTCTCTCGTAAAAGAACTGGCCACTTATGGCGGAGATGTCTCAACGTACGTACCTGCTCCGGTGCACACTTCCTTACTTGAGCGGATGTCAGGGGGTAAGGGATAAATGGAATCACTAGAGAAGTTACAACTTGCCATTTCAATGGTTGAGGAAGCCCGTTCAGTTCCGTTAAGCGCATCCTGTGTGGTGCACCGCGGTGAATTACTCGGCATGTTGGATGAGGTGCGAGTGAGCCTGCCATCAGATTTAAATGCAGCGGCAAAGGTGCTCACCGATCGCGATGCAATCATTGAAGAGGGAAGAGCAAGTGCTGAGCAATTAATCGCGATGACCCGTGAGGAAGCAGCTCGATTAGTCGAACAGACCGAAGTTGTGATTGCTGCGCGTACCGAATCTGAGCGAATCTTGAGTCAAGCCCACCAAACTGCTCAAGAGCAACGTGATGAGGTCGATTCGTACATCGACTCCCGATTGGCAACACTTGAGGTGATTCTCACTAAAACTATGGATGCAGTCGTAAAGGGACGTGAGCGAATTGCTGGAGCAAGTGAGAAGGATGTACTTTCCACACTTGCCGACGAGTAGGTAGAGCGCTATGGCAGCGCCACAACCGGCATCTGATTTTCTCCTCTCAATTCATGACCTAAAACGCCAACCTGGCGAGATGATGGAAATCAGGCGGAGCTTTGCAAATCCTGAGCGAATTGGAATCGACGTCATTGCAATCGAGGCTCAGGCTGATTTCCAAATAACAGGTCGCGTCGAATCAGTCTCTACAGGTGTACTCACAACTTGTGATATCTCATCTTCAGCAGTGGGTGAATGTGTGCGCTGCCTCGACCCAATTACTTTTCCCATCGATGTTCAGATCCAGGAGCTATACTTCTATGAGAGCCCTTCAGATTGGGATGACGATGATGATCCACCGCCCTTGATCACTGAGGAGCGGATTGATCTACTCCCTACGATCCGAGATGCAGTCATTTTGGAGCTTCCACTTGCGCCACACTGCTCCGACGACTGCCTTGGTCTCTGCCCTGAGTGTGGCGAGAAAATTGGCGAAAATCCGCAAGGACATAACCACCAGAAAATCGACCCACGCTGGGCCAAGTTACGTGAGGTGCCCGGGCTGGAATAGCGGCAATAGCCGGCTCGTTTTGGCAAATCCGGGGCTGATGCGGGATAGTTCTCCCATGCCAGTTCCCAAGCGAAAACTCTCCCGCGCCCGCACCCGTTGGCGCCGGAGCATGTGGCGTACCACTGCAGCGAATACCGTTCTCTGTGAGCAGTGCCGCCAACCACGTTTACAACACATCGCTTGCCCAACCTGTGGCACCTATCGGGACCGTATCGCTCTAGAGGTTTAAGTAAGACGATGTATCGCGACCTCACTCAGGCTCTCGGTGCCGAAATAGATGCGCAACTACTGGAAATTGCTCTCACTCATCGCTCCTACTCTTACGAATTAGGTGGGCTACCTACTTATGAGCGCCTGGAGTTTCTTGGCGATAGCGTCCTGGGATTGATAGTCACCGCAGAGTTGTATCAGCGTTATCCAGATCTACCAGAGAGTCGATTAAGTCCACTTCGCTCAGGGATTGTCAACACGGTTGCGCTCGCCGATGTAGCTCGTGCACTTGGACTTGGCAGCCACATCAAGATTGGCAAAGGCGAAGAGAGTTCTGGTGGTCGAGATAAATCATCGATACTTGCCGACTCATTAGAGGCGCTCTTCGGAGCGCTCTATCTGGACAAAGGTTTTGAAGTAACAAAGAGCATCATCTTGCCTTTAATCTCACCGGCAATTGGTAGCGCCCTTGAGAAGGGTGCAGGTCTTGATGGAAAGACTGCCCTACAAGAGTTGCTCGCCGAGAGAAATTTGGGCGTTCCGGAATATGTTGTTCGCGACTCTGGACCTGATCACGATAAAGATTTTGTTGCAGAGGTTCTTGTCCATGGAAAAGTTGTCGGACGCGGCGAAGGCAAGAGTAAGCGCGAAGCAGAGCAGATTGCCGCAACGATGGCCTTCACAACGCTACGTACTAACAATCGTGCCTGAATTACCTGAAGTAGAAACTGTTCGACGTGACCTGCATGAGTGGTTGCCAACACGACAGATTGCCTCAATAAAAATTCTCCACCCCCGCGCGGTCCGTCGAAGTACTGGACCTTCGCTGCGGAGCGCGAAAAACCCACTTATTGGTGGACGGGTGGAATCGGTCAATCGACGAGGAAAATTCCTCTGGCTTGCCTTCGATCGACCGTATGCACTGGTGATACATCTAGGTATGAGCGGCCAAGTCCATTTGCCGGAAGTCCCAACAAGCAGATCGCCACACCTACGTGCGCGAATTGAATTCTTGAGAGGTGAGCGAGAGTTTCACTTCATCGATCAACGAACTTTTGGTTATTTAGCGGCCGAAGAGATGACCGATGATCCTTTTTCTCTCGTAGCCACTTCACGATCTATTCCAATATCAATCACTCATATTGCCCCCGACCTTCTCGAAGTTTTCGAGGGCAACCGCGTCCAGCTCTCTCTTGCTGCGCTCAACGAAAGAATCCGCTCACGAAAAAGTGAAATTAAGCGGGTCTTGCTTAACCAAAATGTGGTCAGCGGGGTGGGCAATATTTATGCAGATGAAGGATTGTGGGCGGCAGGAATCCATCCGGAGCGACCAGCTAATGAGCTAAGCGCCCGCGAAGTGCAGCGATTGCTTGATGAGCTCCGCGCGGTGATGGCTCGTGCAATTACAGTTGGCGGAACCTCTCTTGAAGATAAGCAATACCGGCGCGTTAACGGCGAGAGCGGCTATTTCGATAGTGAACTGAATGCATATGGTCAGGATGGCGAGCCCTGCCCGCGCTGCGGAACCCTCATCCAAAGGTTGAGGTTTATGAATCGCTCGAGCCATCTCTGTCCTAACTGCCAGAAGAAGCGCTAGGAGATAGTTAGGGTATTAGGGTACGTGCGCTTATCGGTTGAAGGCTTGTCGGTTCAAGGTAGTGGGGAGGGTGGAGTAGATGTATCTCAAGGCGCTGACCTTGAAAGGCTTTAAATCCTTTGCCTCTGCGACCACACTTCGCTTCGAGCCAGGAATCACCTGCGTTGTCGGACCCAATGGTTCGGGCAAATCCAACATCATTGATGCGCTCACCTGGGTAATGGGTGAACAGGGCGCAAAGAGTCTTCGTGGCGGCAAGATGGAGGATGTCATCTTCGCGGGAACGACTGGGAGAGCGCCGCTGGGTCGCGCTGAAGTCTCGGTGACAATCGACAATAGCGATGGCGCGCTCCCCATCGAATTTACGGAAGTGACAATTTCGCGAATCCTCTTTCGAAATGGAACGAGCGAATATCAAATCAATGGTGAAACCTCGCGTTTGCTCGACATCCAAGAGTTGCTCAGTGATAGTGGAATTGGCCGTGAGATGCATGTGGTCGTTGGTCAGGGACAACTCGATTCGATCCTCTCTGCCAATCCAGAAGAACGAAGAGCTCTTATTGAAGAAGCCTCGGGAATCCTTAAGCATCGCAAGCGAAAAGAGAAGGCGCTTCGCAAACTTGAGGCGATGCAGGCTAATTTCACCCGCATTCAGGACCTACTCACTGAGTTACGTCGACAACTAAAGCCGCTGGGCAAGCAAGCAGAGGTGGCGAAGAAGGCAGCGACGATTCAAGCCGATGTTCGTGACGCGCGACTACGCCTTTACGCTGATGACTTAATTCAACTAAAAGAGAATTTCACTATCGAAGTAAGCGATGAGAATGCATTGCGCGCCCGTCGAAGTGAAGTTGAACGTGAATTAGAAGTTATTCGCGCGAGAGAAAGTGAATTAGAGCAACTTACCTTCTCGCAGTCACCCATCCTCACTAAGGCTCAAGATACCTTCTATCAATTGAATTCGTTACGTGAGCGCTTTCGCGGTAGCGCCAATCTAGCCAGTGAGCGAGCTCGCTATCTATCGGATTCTGAAGAGGTGCTCTCGTCAACAGTTGATCCAGATGCTCTTGAAAGTGAAGCAGCAGGTATTCGAGCGCAAGAACAATCTCTACGTCAATCTTTGACTTCTCAAGAGGAAACTCTTCGGGTGGCAAGCGCGAATTTGGCAGAAGTAGAGAACGAACTCAAAGTCCGCGAGAATGAACTCTCACAAGCGCTTCGTGCCGCCGCTGATGTACGAGAGGGGAATGCGCGTCGAGAGGGTGAGATCAATTCGCTCAAATCTCGAATGCAAGCGAGCGAATCTGAGATTGAAAGGCTCACTCGAAATCGAGATGACGCGTTGTCTCGAGCCACCCAAGCGCAACAGCAATTTGCCGCTAAAGAAGCCGAGATTGCTGGACACGGTGCCGGTGAAGAGAAGTTGGATTCTGATTATCAAACTCGGAAGAACGCACTAGATACTGCAAATTCTACTCTAGAGAACTTGCGAGATCGCGAGCGTGCAGTCGAACGTGAGCGTTCATCTACTCAAGCTCGAGTCGAAGCGTTGAAACTCTCCGTCTCTGCTCGAGACGGCAGCGCACTATTGCTTGGCGCTCGAAGCGAGATATCAGTGCTGGGATCACTTTCCTCGCTTATGGAGGTAGCTCCAGGTTGGGAATCAGCGATAGGCGCAGCGCTCGGATCTCTTGCTGATGCAGTAGTGGTTAATCGACTCTCCGATGCCTTAGATGCACTGACGCTTCTTAAGCGAGAGAGCGCTGGACGCGCAGAAATTGTCGTCGTGGGTGGCAATGATTCATCGACATCCTTGAATCAACTCTTTAATCAACCTCTGCCACAAGGAGCGTTCCGCGCAGTGGATTTGATTAGAACCTCTCAACTTCAGCGACCGCTCTCGCAGATTCTCGCCAATACGGTTGTTGCTGAATCGCTAAACATCGCGCATACGATTTTGCAGCAGTACCCACAGGTACGCGTAGTTACAAAAGAGGGCGATCTTCTGGGACGAGATTTAGTCAGCGGGGGATCAAAGCGCGATTCCAGTGTGGTCGAATTGAACGCCGCTATCGAAGGTAGCGAGCGAAAGCTCGCAGAGTTGACCCACGAGGGAGAGCGGCTTCGCTTTGAAATTGCCCAAGCTTTGGAGAAGGTGAATGTAGAGCGTGCAGAGCTCGACAAGTTGATTGCCGCACTTAATGAATCCGATGCGCGCATGGCAGCACTTGCTGAGCAAATAGCGGTATTCAGCCAGACAAGAAGCGCTGCTCAAGGTGAAGCTAATCGCTTAATGCTTTCCATCAACGAAGCAAATGAATTGCTTGCTCAGTACAACAATGAACTTCTTCTTCTTGAGAGCAGCCCGACGATTACTGCGCCAACGGTCGATATCTCCTCCTTTGAGATTGAGCCGCTCCGCGAACGAGTCTCGTTGGCCAGAACCGTAGAAATGGAAGCGAAATTAACGCTTCGCACCGGTGAAGAGCGAGTCAATGCGCTTGCCGATAGAGCGCTCCAACTGGAACGTGGCGCAGCCAATGAGCGCGACTTACGAGTTCGAGCAATCAATAAACGAGAGGCGCGAGCGAATGCAGCAATCGTTGCCCAGCAATTAGCGGAGATCGCATATGACGCCCTTATCCAGATTGAAGTCTCAATCAATAGAGCTATGGCAGAGCGGAATGCGTTGGAGGCTGCTCGGACTGAGCGCGAGGGTGAAATTCTTGCAGTTCGCACCAAGAATCGTGAACTGACTACCGAGATGGAGCAACTCACCGATAGCGTTCATAAGGATGAGATGGCTCGAGCCGAACACCGAATGCGGATCGAACAGCTCGAAGAGAAGATTGTTACCGAATTTGGTCTGGATATTCAGACGCTCATCTCTGAGTATGGTCCGACCAACGATGTGCCTACCTTCGTGCTCGATGACGACGGACAGGTCATCTCAACGGAAGTCATCCCGTATCGTCGTGATCAACAAGAGAAACGTTTAACGGCTGCCGAGCGATCGCTTGCTCTATTAGGAAAGATTAATCCGTTAGCGCTTGAGGAGTTCTCTGCCCTTGAGGAACGTTCCAAGTATCTGGCAGATCAATTAGAGGATCTCAAGAACACCCGTAGAGATCTTTTGGAGATTGTCCGCGAGGTAGATGAACGGGTGGAGATAATCTTCAAAGAGGCGTATCGAGATACCGCCAAAGCATTTGCCGAGATCTTCCCGCGTTTATTCCCTGGTGGTGATGGACGTTTGTTCCTGACCAACCCAGAAGATTGGCTCACCACCGGTGTTGAGGTAGAGGCTCGCCCTCCTGGAAAACGGGTGAAGCGTCTCTCGCTGCTCTCAGGCGGCGAGCGCTCGCTTACTGCTGTCGCTCTCCTGGTAGCAATCTTTAAAGCAAGGCCAAGTCCGTTCTATGTGCTCGATGAGGTTGAAGCGTCTCTTGATGATGTGAACTTAGGTCGATTATTAGAGGTGCTCGCCGAGTTGCGAGCAGATTCACAGTTGATCATCGTGACTCATCAGAAGCGCACTATGGAGATTGCTGATTCGCTGTATGGCGTGACCATGCGTGGCGATGGGGTGACTGAAGTTATTTCTCAACGAATCCGCGAAGTCGAGAACGCCTAGTGTCATTACTCTCCCGATTCACCTCGCTCTTCACGAGAGAGGATCGAGCAAGCGTCGATTGGCAAGATCTAGAAGCGACCTTAATTGCCTCAGATATCGGCCCTACTCTTGCGAAAAAAATCTCCGATCGATTACATGATGAGAAGAAGCTCACCCTCGAGGTGGCGCTAGGAGAACTTCTTATCTCAGCCGATCGCTCACTAGTGAGTGCGGAATCTCCTCCGACTGTGATCTTGGTTGTTGGCGTGAATGGAAGCGGGAAGACCACCAGCGTAGGAAAGTTGGCAGCACGTCTTCACGCGCAAGGAGCATCAGTAGTCGTGGTTGCTGCCGACACCTTCCGAGCAGCGGCACGAGAGCAGTTGCAAACGTGGGCTACGCGCATCGGCGTGACATGCGTGGGTGGCAAAGATGGGGCTGATCCGGCAGCGGTGGCATTCGATGGCGTCTCACAGGCGGTAGATCAAGGGGCTGACTACGTCATTATCGATACCGCTGGCCGGTTGCAGACCAAAGAGGGATTGATGGATCAACTGGGAAAGATCCGACGAGTAGTGGAGAAGAAGGCGCCAGTGAGCGAGGTGCTTCTCGTTCTCGATGGGAGCACTGGCCAGAACGCCCTCTCTCAAGGGGCCAGTTTTACTTCGGCGGTGCAAGTAACTGGCCTGGTACTGACCAAACTCGATGGCTCGAGTAAAGGTGGCGCCGCCCTTGCGATCGAGGCGACGCTCGGGATTCCTATTAAGTTGATCGGCACTGGCGAGGGCCTGAGTGATATCGCCCCATTTGAGCCAGATTCCTATATCGCCGCACTCGTAGGGCGCTAAGCGGGCGGGCAGCCTCCGAAACAATTTTGTTACATAGGGGCGAGTTTGTTTATCGCCTGGAAACCTCGCTCTAACCGATGTGAACCAGAACCTGTCGATAGTTAGCGCAGCAGGTCAGGACATATACGAAAGTGAGCGAAAGTGAGTGAGCATGAGTGAGGTAGTACTCAATACGGGTGATACCGCGTGGATGTTGATGAGTTGTGCTTTGGTGCTGTTGATGACACCAGGGCTTGCTCTCTTCTACGGCGGAATGGTTCGAGCCAAAGGCGTCTTGAACATGATGATGATGTCATTTATTTCAATGGGCATCGTCTCCATCTTGTGGGTCCTTTATGGATACTCGATGGCATTTGGAAAAGATCTTGGTAGCGGACTCTTGGGTGATCCATTGGAGATGTTTGGATTATCAGCGCAGATTGCCCCCGATTCCTTCTTCGGCACGATTCCCACTTCGGTCTTCGTCGCATTTCAAGCGATGTTCGCCGTCCTTACCGTCGCGCTTGTCTCTGGCGCTATTGCCGACCGTGCAAAGTTCGGAGGCTGGATTCTCTTCGTGATTATCTGGTCAACGTTGGTCTATTTCCCAGTTGCACACTGGGTCTTCGACTTTGATAGCGGTGAGAGCGATCCTGGAGGATGGATTGCTAACCAACTCAAAGCCATTGACTTTGCAGGGGGAACTGCGGTCCACATCAATGCAGGTATCGCAGCTCTTGCCGCAGCGCTCGTTCTTGGAAAGAGAAGTGGATTTGGTCGTGAGGGCTTCAAGCCACATAACCTCACGCTCGTGATGATTGGCGCTGGCCTACTCTGGTTCGGCTGGTTTGGCTTCAACGCTGGCTCTGCAGTGGCATCAAATGCGACTGCAGGCGTGACTTTCCTCAATACCTTTGTCGCTACTGGAGCGGCAATGCTCGGTTGGCTCTTTGTTGAGCGAGTTCGTGATGGTAGGCCCACCTCGCTCGGTGCCGCATCAGGAGTTGTCGCCGGCTTGGTAGCAATCACCCCATCGTGCTCTTCAGTCAATCCACTGGGAGCTGTTGCATTGGGAGCAATCGCTGGAGCCCTCTGTGCGCTCGCCGTCGGATTGAAATACAAGTTTGGCTACGACGACTCTCTCGATGTCGTTGGCGTGCACTTAGTTGGCGGTTTAGCAGGATCGATTCTCGTGGGCGTCTTTGCTACCTCTGATGCGCCAGCGGGTGTCAATGGCCTGCTCTTTGGTGGAGGATTCGATCAACTTAATCGACAGGTTATTGCAAGCTTTGCCGTCCTGGCTTATTCGTTCATCGTCACCTATCTCATTGCAAAGATAGTCGATAAAACTGTCGGTTTCAGGGTCTCACCAGAAGCTGAAGCTAAGGGAATCGATCTTTCCGAGCATGCTGAATCCGCATACGAACTAGGTGGAACTCGTGGAGGTGCGTTCTAATGGCAACAATGAATTTGATTACAGCAATTATCAAGCCGCAGAAGCTCGATGATGTGAAAGATGCTCTGAGTGCAAAAGGCATTCACGGCATGACCGTCTCAGAAGCAAGTGGCTTTGGTCGACAAGGTGGCCACACCGAGGTATATCGCGGCGCTGAAGTGACAGTGCGCTTTGTTCCCAAGGTGCGAGTGGAGATTCTTGTCGCTGCTACAGATGCAGCCGGTGCGATTGATGCAATCGTTAAGGCTGCTGGCACTGGCTCCATCGGTGATGGCAAAGTTTGGTCAATACCGGTGGAAGAGGTCGTTCGGGTGCGAACTGGAGAGCGCGGCATCCCAGCGCTCTAACTTCCGTTAGGCAGTTAGGCTAGGGGAGTGTTTGATGCACTGACCTCGCGGATGTCGCGGACCCTAGCCGGACTAAGAAGTCGCGGGCGGATTAATCCTGTTGATTTGGAATCAACATGTGGGGAGATCCGCACCGCATTACTAGAGGCGGATGTTGCCCTGATCGTCGTCGATCAGCTGATCACTGAGGTAAAGCGGCGCGGACTTGAAGCGATTTCGCTCAAGCAAGCAGGAATCAATCCCGCACAACAGGTCATCACAATCATCCACGAAGAGATTCTCAAAGTACTCGGCACTAACCTCCGCCCGCTGGCTCAAGCCAAGAAACCACCCACCAAAATTATGCTCGCCGGCCTACAAGGTTCGGGAAAGACCACTCTCGCCGGGAAATTGGCGCTCTGGCTTAAAGAACAGGGAAACACTCCACTACTAGTTGCATGCGATCTTGTCCGACCCAATGCGGTTACTCAGTTACAAATAATTGGAGAACAGATTGGCGTACCAGTTTTCGCGCCAGAGCCAGGAAATGGCAGTGGTAATCCCATCTCCGTTGCTAAAGCTGGCCTTGATCATGCTGAGCAAAAATTATTTAACTATGTAATTTTCGACACGGCAGGGCGGCTAGGTGTTGATGTTGAATTGATGAAAGAAGCGCGCGCTATCAAGAGTGCAATTACCCCTGACGACACGCTCTTTGTAGTCGATGCGATGACTGGCCAAGATGCGGTCAACACCGCCAATGCTTTTAATTCTGGTGTAGGTATCGATGGAGTGGTGCTGACAAAAGTCGATGGCGATGCGCGAGCAGGCGCCGCGCTTTCGGTGACCTCGGTGATTGGTAAGCCAATCCTCTTTCTCTCTACAGGCGAGAAGAGTTCTGAGTTTGAACCGTTCTATCCCGATCGGATGGCTCAGCGAATTCTTGGAATGGGTGATGTTGCCACTCTTGCAGATCAGGCAAAGAAAGCCCTAGATGAAAAGAGCGCCGCTCGTCTAGAAGAGAAATTTATCTCGGGTGAAGATTTCACCTTCGACGATTTCTTAGAACAACTCCAGGCGATGAAGAAGATGGGTTCGATGACCAAGCTATTGGGCATGTTGCCAGGATTGCCCGGAGCGCAAGGCGCACAAATGAAAAAACAGATAGAGGCGCTTGATGATTCAGAGACCGATCGAGCTGCGGCAATCATCCAATCGATGACCCCGCACGAACGGAACAATCCAAAAATCATTAATGGCTCTCGCCGGCTACGGATTGCGCGGGGAAGTGGGAATGAGGTTTCTAGCGTCAACCGATTATTGGAGCGATTTGCTGGAGCTCAGAAGGCGATGAAGCAGATGAAAAATATCCGCCCAGGAGCGATGCCACAGATCCCTGGCTTGGGGGCGCCACCGGCTCAACGGCCACCCCAACGGGCTGGAAAGAAGTCCCGTTCGGGCAACCCGGCAAAGCGGGCGGAAGAGGAGCGGGGATAGGCCCCGTTTTGGAGGCCCCGTTTTGGTTGTTAGCCTCGCTGCTGGCAAGATATGAGGCCTTGAGTGCAGGCCCTCTCTCCTGGACTCAGCACACCCCGAGGCAGTTGCCCGCTTCCTCATAACATCAAAGAACTTGGAGAGTTTGTGGCTGCAAAAATTCGTTTGGCTCGCATGGGAAAGATTCGTACCCCACATTTCCGTATCGTCGTGGCAGATTCACGCTCCGCGCGTAATAGCAAGGCGATCGAGGAGATTGGTCGTTACTCACCAGCACAAGAGCCATCGTTGATCATTGTGAACTCAGAGCGCGCTCTATATTGGATGGGGGTTGGGGCAACGCCAACGCCAGCAGTCGAAGCGCTGTTGAAGATCACCGGTGATTGGCAGAAGTTTTATGACCTTCCTGGCAAAGAGGGCACGCTCAAAGTTGCACCGCCTCGACCTGATCGTCGCGCAGCATTCGAAGCTGCTGCGAAAGATGCGATGAACGAGCCGAAAGAGGGCGCAACCACCTTGAAGAAGCGTGCAGCGGAGAAGCTTGCCGCAAAGAGCGCACCAAAGGCCGAATCAACTGAGCCAGTGGCAGAGGCTCCGGTTGCAACTACAGAAGAGAGCGCACCTGAAAGCGCTCCAGCGAGCGAGTAGCAATGATCGATGAGGCGCTAGAACATCTCATCAAAGGAATTGTTGATCACCCCTCTGATGTAGTTGTGAGTGAGAAGAACGGTCGTCGCGGCTTAACCTACGAAGTGCGCGTACACCCAGAAGATATTGGCAAAGTTATCGGTCGCGCTGGTCGTACCGCTAAAGCGCTGCGCACCGTCGCAAGCGCACTTGCTCGCCGCCCTATTCGAGTAGACCTGCTCGAGGCTGACGAATAACAATGCTCCTGACCGTCGGCCGTATTGGTCGCGTTCATGGAATTCGCGGTGAAGTCACCGTAGAAGTCTTAACGGATTCGCCGGAAGAGCGCTTCTATTCGGGCGCAATATTGTTCACAGAGCCCCATCGAGAAGGTGGGCTCACAGTCGCATCCTCTCGTTGGCATAACTCAACGCTTCTATTGAGTTTTGAAGGTTTTCTCGATCGAAGTGCCGGTGAAACTCTGCGAAATCTGCAATTGCTTGCAGAGGTAGACCTCGACGATGTTGATGAAGATGAGTACCACATCCAGCAATTGATTGGCTTAAAAGTATTTCTTATCTCCGATACTCAATTACGCAATGAAATCGGCGAAGTGAGTGGAGTTGTTACTGGCATGGCTCAAGATCTTCTTGAAGTGACCAAGCCAGATGGCAGAGAATTTCTTATTCCATTTGTGAAGGCCTTAGTGCCGAATGTCGATATCGCAGGTGGCAAACTCTTAATTGATCCACCGGGAGGATTGATTGATGAAGATTGATATCGTCACGATCTTTCCTGAGTACTTCGCGCCACTTTCGCTCTCACTTCTTGGCAAGGCACAGGACGATGGCTTACTTTCGATAGATACACATAACCTCCGCAATCATGCTCCTGGTGTTCATAAGAGCGTCGATGACACTCCATATGGTGGTGGCGCCGGTATGGTGATGATGGCAGAGCCCATTGCACAGGCAATTGATCCGATTGTGGAAGCTCACCCTCGGGTAGCGCTAATAATTCCCACACCTTCTGGAAAGAAGTTCACACAGGAGAAAGCTCTTCAGTTGTCGAAAAAAGAACACCTCCTGTTTTTATGTGGGCGCTATGAAGGTATCGATGCTCGCGTGCCGGAGTACTACCGGAACGTGGTGCAGATACAGGTGGAAGAGCTCTCCCTTGGTGATTACGTTCTAGCTGGCGGCGAGGTTGCATCACTTGCCATGATTGAAGCAATCACTCGTTTGATTCCGGGAGTGTTAGGTAACCCTGATTCTCTCGTAGAGGAATCACATGTCTTACGTGAAGGAAGTGGAGAAGAACTTTTGGTGGAGTACCCGAACTACACCAAGCCTCCACAGTGGCGTGGCCTTGATGTCCCAGAGATCCTCACCTCGGGCAATCATGGCGAAATTGCGCGTTGGCGCCTGGAGCAGGCAAAGGCCAGGACTGCCCGCGATTTTGAGTAAATCAGGGCCTTACGGCAGACTAAGGCGCCTTGGCGAGAAATGCGCCCCGCCGCAGGGGAGCGAGTTTCTGATCGCTGAGTGGTCCTAACACGGTAGCCGACCTGCGGCGATTACCTGGAGAAATAGAGATACACATGAACACTTTGGACGCCTTTGATGCGGCAACCCTTCGCCGCGACCTACCTTCCTTCCGCCCCGGCGATGAATTGAAGATTCACGTTCGAATTATTGAAGGAAATAAATCCCGTATCCAGATCTTCCAAGGCTTGGTCATCCGACGTCGCGGAAGCGGTGTTCGTGAGAGCTTTACCATCCGCAAGATTTCCTACGGCGTTGGCGTTGAGCGAACCTTTCCAGTTCATACTCCAGTGATTGAGAAGATCGAAGTCGTTCGTCGAGGCGATGTTCGCCGCGCTAAGCTCTATTACCTCCGCGAGCTTCGCGGCAAGGCCTCTAAGATTCGTGAGCGCCGTGGTGGCAACTTTGGTCCGAACGAAACTATCGTCTTTGAAACTGGCGAGGCCGAAGAAATCAGCGAGGAACTCTTGGCTCCAGTTGAGGTTGAAGTTGAGGCTGAAGTTGAAGTAACAGCGGAGGCACAGGAAGAGAAAAGCCAGTAGTGAAACTTCCGCGCAAAGGATCCCTCCTTCGCGAAATTCCTATTCTTGTTCTTGCATCACTCTTCATCTCTATTGTCATCAAAGCATTCCTGGTTCAAGCTTTCTACATTCCATCAGGTTCTATGCAAACCACTTTAGAGATCAACGATCGAGTCATCGTCAACAAGCTGGGTAATTTCTTCAGCGATGTAAAACGTGGAGATGTTGTGGTCTTCCGCGATCCTGGCGGGTGGTTGCCTCCGGCCTATCGACAAGAACGTTCTGCACCGATACAGGCGCTCCGTAATGGATTGGTATTTGTTGGCCTCGCTCCAGATCCTGCCAAGCAGCACTTGATTAAGCGAGTGATTGGTGTAGGTGGCGACCGCGTGGTCTGCTGCGATAAAAGTGGTGCGCTGACAATTAATGGTAAAGCGGTAGTAGAGAAGTACATTTACGCTGGGAATAAACCGAGTGAGATGACCTTTGATGTCACAGTTCCAAAAGGGTATATCTGGGCAATGGGCGATCACCGGGGAGCAAGTGAAGATTCTCGATACCACCAAGAAGATGCGAACAAAGGGATGGTTCCACTCACAAAAGTAGTGGGACGAGCATTCCTGATTATCTGGCCTGTTAAACATTTCTCACTCTTGCCACGACCAGAAGCGTTGACTTCAATTCCACTGCAATGAATCCCGAAGCCTCACTCCGCTCTGCAGGGTTTCGCTTGATAGCTGGGGTAGATGAGGCAGGGCGAGGGGCCTACGCAGGGCCCATCGTGATGGCAGCAGTGATTCTTAACCCCGATAACCCTCTCGAAGAGGTGGGTGATTCCAAGAGTTTTTCTGAGCGCAAGCGAGCATCGCTTGCTCAGGCAATCAAAGAGCGGGCACTTGCCTATTCGATTATTGCCATTGAGGCAGAAGAGATCGATGAGAATGGGCTTCAACCATCGAATATTGGTGGGATGCGCCGGGCAATCATGGCGCTCACTGTAAAGCCTGATTACATCATCACTGACGGCTATCAGGTCGAGGGTTTGGATATTCCCGCTATTGCAATGTGGCGCGGCGATAATGTCAGCGAAACGGTAGGCGCTGCCTCTATTCTGGCAAAGAACTATCGTGATGAAGTGATGATTGCGTGGGGTGAACGCTACCCTGCGTATGGTTTTGCCGAGCATAAAGGGTATGGGACTGCAGAGCATGTAGCAGCGTTGGAGAAATTTGGAGTACTCCCCATTCACCGAAAATCCTTTGCGCCAATCGCACGATTGCTCACAACAGATCAGGGTATGTAACCAACTTTTTTACACACAAGTACATCTGATATTTCATTCTTTGTCGGAAGCCTTACCTACATTCTCCTCATGTCCCCATCTGATTATCAACCTCATCAACCTCATCTATTGGGAAGAAAAGGAGAAGATGAGGCAGTTCGCTATCTCCTTTCTTGCGGTTATCTAATCATCGAACGGAATTGGCGTGGCTCTAGCGGTGAAGTAGATATCATCGCCGGCGCGCGCTGTGAAGAGAGTGAAGAAATCATCTTCATTGAGGTAAAGACTCGAAGTTCTCTTCGTTTCGGAGATCCCTTTGATGCGATTACCAGTTCGAAATATCGTCGGATCTACACATTAGCGCGGGAATGGATTGCAATTCACCATCCACGGTCACCCTGGCGAATCGATGTGATTCTCCTTGTAGCGAATCGAATCGGATTTGAACTCGTTCATCACAAGGGGTTGATTGCCTGATGATTGCCATTACCCAAGCAATCTCCCTCGAAGGGCTCAATGGTTTTCTCATTGATGTCGAAGCAGATGTCGGAAATGGAGTACCCGCCTTTAATCTCCTTGGCCTGCCCGATGCTGCCCTCTCCGAGGCGCGTGACCGAGTCCGATCAGCAATCATTAATTCTCAAGCGCAATGGCCAAATAAGAGGGTTACTCTGGCGCTCTCACCGGCTTCGCTACCCAAGCGAGGCTCGGCATTTGATTGCGCAATTGCACTTGCCTTATTGGCCGCAGCGGAAGAACTCTCCCTCGAGCGGCTGAAAGGCTCCGTGATATTGGGTGAATTGACGCTCGATGGACGAATTAAGGCGGTCGCAGGAATTCTTCCCGCGCTACGCGCTGCTGCACACCATGGAATCACGAGGGCAATCATCCCTTCACAAAATTTCCATGAGGGATCTCTCGTCTCCAGCATGGAGATTTCACACTTTAGCCATCTGCGCGAGTTGATCGGGTGGTGTAAGGGCAATGAACTTACTGATCAGATTCACAGAGTCGTTCCGGGTGATTCTGAGGAGATTCAGAAGGTGAGCTCCACATTAGATTTCTCCGATATTTCCGGGCAAGAGAGCGCAAAAGAGGCGCTCGAGATTGGTGCTGTAGGTGGCCATCACATTGCGATGGTCGGTCCACCTGGAGTGGGCAAAAGTATGTTGGCTGAGCGAATTCCCACCATTCTCCCTGAGTTAAACGAGAGAGATTCCCTTGAAGTAACCTCGCTCCACTCCATTGCCGGGAAAATCTCTTCCGAGAGCCGTTGGCCATTAATCGCAGTACCGCCTTTTATTGCACCACATCACACCATCACCCGAGCGGGATTAATCGGTGGTGGTTCGACAGTGATCTCGCCCGGGGCTTGTTCATTGGCTCATCGTGGAATTCTCTTCCTTGATGAGGCTCCAGAATTAGCTCGAACTGTCATTGAATCGTTAAGAGAACCGATGGAGTTGGGGGAGATTACCCTCACGCGCCTGGGACGTAGCGCAACATTTCCGGCCCGCTTCACTTTGGTGCTCGCATCAAATCCATGTCCGTGCGGATGGGCGATTGGCAAGGGAAAGAGATGTACCTGCCCACCTCTGGCAAGTCGCCGTTATCGAGAGCGACTCTCTGGTCCAATTCTTGATCGGATTGATTTACGAATCGAATTGGAGCCGCTATCCCAGGCCGATCTCTTACGTATCGGAGAAAGTAGCGTGCAGATCGGTGAACGAGTTGCACGAGCTCGCGCTCGAGCAGTAACGAGATTTCGCGATATGCCCTGGTCAATCAACTCTGAGATTCCAGCAGCAGCCCTGCGCCAGCAATTTGCACCAGCACCTAAGGCGCTGGGAGCGCTCTATCAGGCCCTTGATAATGAAGAGATTACAGTCCGAGCGCTTCATCGAATTCAGCGCGTTGCGTGGAGTATTGCTGACCTACGCGAGGAACCTTCTCCCAGTCGCTCCACTATGGATCGCGCCCTCGACTTACATTTGCGAGAACGGTTATGAAAGAAGAGATTCGACGAATCACGCCAAAAGATCCAGAGTGGCCAACGCAACTTAACCTCTTACAAAAGGCGCCTCTAGAACTTTTCGTTCGTGGTCGCAATCTTCAGGAGATAGCCTCAGAGAGCGCCGAGGTTGTGGCGATAGTTGGCGCTCGAAATTGCACCCGTTATGGCGAGAAGATTGCCCGGGATTTCGCCACCTACTTCGCCGCTCTTGGTTGGACCGTGACTAGCGGTGGTGCATTTGGCATCGATTATCAAGCCCATCGAGGTGCGCTACTTATTGATGGCACCTCTATCGCAGTACTGGCAGGTGGTTTAGATAATCCTTATCCACGAAGTCATTCGCCGCTCTTTCACGAGATTCTTGAACGGGGTGCGCTCATCTCAGAACAAGCGCCTGGTCTTCGCGCAGCAAAGGGCCACTTTCTCACTCGGAATCGGATCATTGCCGCTCTTAGTCGAGGAACAATCGTGGTTGAAGCCGCTTTCAAAAGCGGTGCGATTCGCACTGCTCGTGATAGCGCAGAGTTATTCCGCCCAGTTCTTGCGATCCCAGGGCCAATAACCTCCCCACAAAGTTGTGGAACTCATACTCTTATCAGCAATCGAATTGCTGAATTGGTGACCTCACCATTAGAGGCTCGCGAGATAATCATGAGAGAATTATCGAGTGGATGAATTTCGTTCAGGTTTCGTCGCCTTAGTGGGGCGTCCCAACACCGGCAAATCGACCTTACTCAATTCTTTAGTAGGTGAAAAAATTGCAATTACCTCAACACGTCCGCAAACTACTCGACGTGCAATTCGCGGAATCGTCAATCGAGCTAATGGTCAGGTGATTCTTGTAGATACTCCAGGTATCCATAAACCAAAGACTCTACTCGGAGAGCGTTTGAATGCCCTCGTCGCGCAGACTTATAGTGAGGTTGATCTAATTATCTGCTGCTTACCTGCAGATGAGGAGATTGGTCCTGGGGATAAAAGAATCATCAGTGAGATTACTGCCGGCTCCATCCCGCTCATCGCGGTTGTGACCAAGAGCGATCGCGTTGCTCCACCTACTTTGATGGAGAAATTAGCAAGCGTTGGCAATCTCGCGCCGTGGAAAGAGATCATCCCCGTCTCTGCAAAGAAAGATATCAATTGCGAGAAACTTCTTGAGCTATTGATTGCCAACCTTCCGGAAGGTCCAGCTCTTTATCCAGAGGATTACATCAGTGAGGAGAGTGAGCACGACATTTATAGCGAGCTCATTCGAGAGGCAGCGCTCGAATTATTAAATGAAGAGTTGCCACACTCGCTCATGGTGACCATCGAAGAGGTAACTACGGGTGAGGACGGGAAGACTCCCGTTATCTACGGGAAGATTTTCCTCGAGCGCGATAGCCAGAAGAAGATATTGCTCGGCAAATCTGGTGAGCGAATCAAAGAGATTGGTACCAAAGCGAGGTTGGCCATCGAGGCGTACCGAGGCGAACGGGTATTTCTCAAACTTCATGTTGGTGTGGAATCTGAATGGCAGCGCAACCCACGCGCCCTCGAAAAATTTGGGTTTTAGTTCTTCGTAACTAACTGTGCGACTGATGGATGAGCAGGCCTCTGGCAACGCTCGCAGATCACCACTCCATTTTCGGTGACGCTCCAGGGGGTGCCACACCCACACTGGAGAAGGGCAGAGGACATGTGCCAAAGATTAAAAGGCGGGGCTACTTTCTGCCCGTTGAAATATCAAGGGAGCGATTACTCCGTGAAGTAGCAAGGTATGAGCCGAGTAAGACCATCGGAAAGCCCACCACCATCCCGATAGTGACTGGCTCACTCAGGAGGATGACGCCTAGGGCAATTGCAATTGCGGTGTTGGGGTAGGTCACCGTTGAAGCCTTGGGCGCGCCAATCAATCGTAGGAGAGTAAAGAAGAAGTAGAAAGCCAACGCCGTGCAGAAGAGTCCAAGGGCAAGGAGCGAGAAGAGCGCTTGATTGGAGGGCATCTGCGATGGCAATGAGTTGAGTGCAGGAATAGCAAAGACAATCGCAGTGAGCGCCATCGCCAATCCATTGACTGTCACACCTGAAATGGAAGTCAGGTGTCGTGTTGCCATGAAAGTAGCGAAGGCGTAAGAGAATGCGCTGAAGAGAATTTTGAGCATAGCGAGAAGGTCGTGACTTTCCATAAATGAATCAACGCCAACAAGCGCCACTACGCCTACAAACCCAATTATGATTCCCATCATCTGACGAGGATGTCGGACCGAACGATCTCCTGCTAAAGCAGCGAGAAGATTTGCCCAAATGGGGACAGTTGCGATGAGCAGACCAGCGAGCCCAGAACTAACTTCTTTCTGCCCATCGGAGATTAATGTCCATGGTATGAACATTTCGAAGATCGCATAAATTGCGATGTATTTGTAACTTGAGCGTGGTACTCGCAGAGAACCTGTTCGCATCGCTAATGGAATAAGTATGAGCGCACCAATAGCTACTCGGGTGAATACAATGACGGGAACGGAAAGTTCTTTTACCGCCACGCTGACGAAAAGGTAGGGGATGCCCCAGAGGGCGCTCACAGCGAGGTAATACCCGATGTAGCGGTTATCGTGCGCTGGCCTCATTGGCCCAAGAGTAACGCGAGCGCCGTGCACCTCCGCACCGCTACCATTAAGACCCTGCGAATACATCGACTCATAAGGATTCTGAGGTGACTATTTATGCGCGTGGGCGTGCTCACCGGTGGCGGAGATTGCCCCGGTCTCAACGCGGTGATTCGCGCTATCGTCCGTAAGGGCGTCAAAGAGTATGGCTATGAATTTGTCGGATTTCGCGATGGTTGGAAAGGCCCGCTCGAGGGATTAAGTACACCGCTCGATATCAAGAGTACACGGGGGTTGCTGCCGCGGGGTGGCACCATCTTGGGTTCTTCGCGGACAAACCCATTTGCAATCGAAGGTGGCGTCGAGAAGATTAAAGCGAATCTTGCCGCCTCGGGAATTGATGCGCTCATCGCAATTGGTGGCGAAGATACTTTAGGTGTAGCCACTAAACTTCACGCGTTAGGTGTCCATGTTGTAGGCGTCCCCAAAACTATAGATAACGACCTCAATGCAACAGATTACACCTTTGGATTTGATACCGCTGTAAATATTGCAGTCGAGGCAATCGATCGTTTACATACCACCGCTGAATCTCACCATCGAACCCTGATCGTCGAAGTGATGGGACGTCATGCTGGTTGGATTGCACTCCACTCCGGATTAGCCGGCGGTGCATCCTGCATTCTCATCCCTGAAGTTCCATTCTCTATCGAAAAAGTCTGTGAGTATGTCGAATCGCGTTACAAATACAATTACGCACCCATCATCGTCGTGGCAGAAGGTGCGCTCCCACAAGCGGGAAGCATCGTCACGAAAGATGGTTCTCTCGATGCCTTTGGACATGTGAAGTTATCGGGTATCGGCGAATGGCTCGCCAAAGAGATTGAGACTCGAACTGGAAAAGAGGCGCGAGTTTCAGTCTTGGGGCATATTCAACGCGGTGGTACTCCGACTGCATTTGATCGAGTCTTAGCAACTCGATTTGGACTCCATGCCATCACAGCGATTCACGATGGTGATTGGGGAAAGATGGTTGCACTCCAGGGGACCAATATTGTCCGAGTTCCACTTGCAGCAGCTACCGAAAAGTTGAAATTAGTCGATCCTGCCCTTTACGCCGAGTCCGAGACCTTCTTCGGATGACAGACAGATATGAGATAGGTGCGATAAGAGAATGAACTCCAACAACCCGTCCCTAGAGAATCTCTTTGATTCTTCGTTAGTGGCAGCCCAACAACCACAATGGCCTGACCCGAGCGCACTTGCCAGCGCAGTCGCTGAGTTGCGCACCTTTCCACCGCTGGTCTTTGCTGGAGAGTGTGATGAGTTGAAGCGTCGAATTGCTCAAGCAGCCCGTGGTGAGGCCTTCTGGCTACAAGGCGGGGATTGCGCCGAGACCTTCACTGGCGCAACAGCAGATTCAATTCGAAATCGCATCAAGACGATTTTGCAGATGGCTGCAGTCTTGCAATATGGCGCCAGCCTTCCGGTGGTGAAGGTCGGGCGAATGGCAGGACAGTTTGCTAAGCCGCGGAGTAAAGATACTGAGACTCGAGATGGCGTGACACTTCCTGCCTATCGTGGCGATGCAGTCAATGATCTCGCCTTCGATCTTCCTTCGCGCACCCCAGATCCACAACGTTTGGTAAAGGTCTATCACACCTCAGCAATGACGCTCAATCTAGTTCGCGCTTTCACTCAAGGTGGATTCGCTGACCTGCGTCGCGTGCATGAATGGAATAAAGGGTTTATCCGTGATGCTGCCTTTGGCGAGCGTTATGAGCAGATGGCAAATGAGATTGGGCGCGCATTGGCTTTTATGAAATCTGCCGGAATTGATGCAGATCAATTCCGTTCGGTAGATCTCTTTTCCAGTCATGAGGCGCTAATCCTCGAATACGAGAAGGCCTTAACTCGTATCGACTCCCGCACTGGGGATCCTTACGATGTCTCGGCGCACTTCGTCTGGATTGGTGAGCGAACCAGACAACTAGATGGCGCCCATGTTGATTTCTGTGCCAAGATCAAAAATCCGATTGGCATCAAGATTGGCCCGAAAGCAACAGTTGATGAAGTGATGGCGCTCATCAACAGATTGGATCCTGATCGTGAACCAGGGCGCATAACCCTGATTACTCGGATGGGCGCGGGCGTCATCCGCCAGGCGCTCCCACCAATTGTTGAGGGAGTTCAGAAAGCGGGAGCCGAAGTGCTCTGGGTCTGTGATCCTATGCATGGCAATACCTACGAGGCTCCGAGTGGGTATAAGACCCGTAAGTTTGATGATGTCCTCGATGAGGTCCGTGGATTCTTTGAGGTCCATCGCAGATTGGGAACACACCCTGGTGGAATCCACATCGAATTAACGGGTGATGATGTCACTGAGTGTGTCGGTGGCGGCATGGAGATCTCTCATGAAGATCTTGCATCGCGCTATGAGACTGCATGCGATCCGCGTCTTAATCACACCCAATCGCTCGAACTAGCCTTCCTCGTTGCAGAGATGTTGCAAGCGCGCTAAGAGAAATAGATGAAGCCGCTCGCACAACTTAAGGTGGCTACACCTATTGGCTCGCTCTATCTCATTACCGACGAACATGTTCTCCTCGCGGCGGGATTCTCAAGTTTTTCAGCGCTTCGCCAGAAACTTTCCAACACCGACCAAACCCGCAAGGTAACCACCGATAGTAAGGGTAGGTGGATTACCGCTCTGATTGACGATTACTTCGATGGCGACATCAACGCCTTTAACACCCTTGAAGTGCGACAACCAGGGAGTGCATTTAGCCAGAGGGCATGGCGCGCAATGCGGAAGATTCCGGTAGGAAAGGTCATTAGCTATGCAGATTTAGCAATGAGAGCGGGATCCCCAGCAGCGGTGCGGGCAGCAGGAAGTGCATGTGGACGTAATGCTATAGCGCCGATAATTCCCTGCCATCGAATCATTCGCAGCGATGGTTCACTGGGAAATTATGGTTATGGGATAGGAAAGAAGAGCTGGTTACTACGCCACGAGGGAGTTATTGAGTAGTTTCTCTACTCTCTACTCTTAGTTGCATCAATATCATCGCTGCGAAAATTAGCGTTCCACCCAGAATTGCACGAAGTGTGAGTGATTCTTGCCCAGCAATCACGGCAAAGAGAGCGGCAAAAACCACCTCTAAGGTGAGGACCACGGCAACGACAGTTGCATCCATTTTTGATTGCGACCATGTCTGCACGAGAAATGCGAGCGAGGTGGCAAGTAGCGCGGTAAAGATTGTCGCAGTCCACTCTTGATTGGTATTCGGCGGTTCATACCCATCATCGACTAGGGCAAGTAATGAATTCAAAATCGCGATAGTTCCTAATTGCACAATAGTCAGGGGATAGGTGGCAAATCTTCCCGACCATCGACCAAGCCCCAGGATATGAAATGCGAAGAAGAGCGCGCTCAACAAGACTGAGAGTTCGCCAAGTCCGATTGAAAAGCCTTTGAATGATAAGAGCGCAAGACCGACTGTTGCCATTACCACTCCTATCCATTCATTCCGGGTCACGCTTGATTTAAGGAAGAGCGCACCGAGTATGGGTGTGAAGACAACATAGAGACCAGTAATAAAACCAGTTGTAGCTGCTGTCGTGAGATGGAGTCCAATCGTTTGAAAGAGGTAACCGGATCCAAGAAATAGCCCTAAGAGTGAACCTTTCATCACCATCTCGAGATTGATTTCTTTGAGCGCTTGCGGGCGAAAGAGAATTAGGGCAATAGTGGCGATGATAAATCGGGTAGCGAGAAAGTCATCGACGCTCTGCCCTTTGAGCGCATCCTTCATCAAGACAAATGATGCCCCCCAGACTGCAGCCACAGATGTGAGGGCAAGCAGTGCAATAATCTGAATTCTTCGAGTCATCCGCGCAACTTCTTGAGAATCTTTACTTCCTTACCATGCTCAGGTTCTTCGCCGGGCGTCTCCAAAATAAAGGGCACTCCAACCATCGCGGGATGGGCCATCAGAGTCGCAAAAGGTTTCTCACCTATGTGACCAGCGCCAATAGATTGATGGCGATCCTTAAGCGCTCCGCAAATGTCCATTGAATCGTTTGCATGGACCAATTTGATTCGATCACTCGGAATCAGAGCGGTAAGCGCACCGAGCATCTCTTCAACACCATTCTTCTTGGCTATGTCATGTCCGGCGGCAAAGACGTGGCAGGTATCGATACAGATTCCCACCTTAGGATGATGCTCGAGAGCATCGAAGTACTTGATTAATTCTTCAAGTCGACGTACGAGTGATTGACCCTGCCCTGCTGTGGGCTCAAGTAGGAGAAATGGATCACTTTCCTTCAAGCGCTCAAGTATTGGCATCATCCCATCATGGATTTGCTTCCATGCTTGCTCGACAAACTCCTCTTTTACTGCAGATCCGGTATGTATCACTGCGCCAAGGGCCCCTAAATCACGACTTCTCTTGAGGGAGTATTCGGTGGATGCTAGAGAGTTGTCAAAGGTCGCTTCAGTTGGAGAACCAAGGTTTATTAGGAATGGAGCATGCACATATGTAGTGATATCCATGGATTCTGCTGCAGCGCGAAATTCTTTATCCGCTGCGGGATTTGCGTCGGGCATTGCCCAACCGCGTGGATTGGAGGCGAAAATCTGGATAGTTTCCGCTTCAATCGTTTTGGCATAACCCAGGGCCCGTTTAACTAATCCACCTGAGGTGGGCACATGAGCGCCAATCCGATTTTTCTCAATTTTCGCACTCGCTCCCATGAGGCGCCAGGCTACTTCAATTCGATGGTAATTTCCGAATTTGGCTTAACTAGCGCTCCTTCACTTGGCGTGACTTTGATGACGGTGAGCTTTTTACCTTTAGGGGTTTTTGCAGGCTTGAGCACCTTCACAGTAAACCCATAATCCTCGAGCAACTTCACTGCCTTACCCTCATCCAGTTTAAGCACTCCAGTTGGCACTTTAATTTTTTCAGGACCTTTGGAGACCGTTAACGCGACTTTTCCGCCTTTGACAAGTTCAGGTGTTTCAGGTTTTTGCGCGATCACAATTCCAATCGGGTAGGAGTCGCTAAATGTATCTTTCTGGGTCACCTCAAAACCTGCATCAGTTAATTCATTGAGCGCCTGTTCGCTACTCTTACCAATATAGCTAGTGAGCGAAATTAATTCTTCGCCTTTACTTACTAACAAGTTGACTTCGGTATTTTTCTTCACCAATGTTCCTGGCTCAGGGCTCACTGAGATGATCTGACCTTTAGGGATAATCGCACTGAAAGCTTCTTCAGTCTTGCCAATGAGTAACTTCTCATTTGCAAGCGCCACCGCTGCCTGCGAAACACTCTTTCCTTTGAGATTGGGAATGGAGTAACGCTCGGGTCCCTTGGAGATAATCACGGAAATACTCTCACCCTCACCAAGGCGACTTCCGGCAGGGGGAGCCATTGAGATGATCTTGCCCTTCGGCACCAACTCATCAAATGTATTCTTTGTTACTTTTACCTTTACCCCCAAGGTGGCCATCGTCTCTACCGCTTCGCTCTTCGTAGCACCAACCACTGAAGGAATCGCGCTTTGAGAGCCTGGTCCAAAGAGTTGATACCAACCCGCAATGCCAATCAGGGCTGCAATAGCCACGGCAATAAATCGATTACGACGAACACGCTTGGAGGTCCGCCGCCGAATCTCTGCAGTATTGCTTACCTTTGGATTGGTCATCTCAGTTTTCCGTTCCGCACTCTTTCTCTCGCTATCAGGTGACACTCTCCTTACATTCTTTCTCGGCTCTTTGCTGGAGTATTTGCTGACTCGACGCAACTCTTCAGGAATGCCCAGCGGCAGACTCAATTGTTGCTCATCTGGATCGAGCAGGAGCAAACTCTTCCGTATCGATTCCTGAAATTCACCGACATTTTGATAACGCAAACCTGGATCTGGAGCAGTCGCACGCAAGACGAGCAGATCGAGGTCTTTTGTAATTGCTGGCACGAGAGTCGAAGGGGCAGGGACTCGGTCGTGAACGTGGCGATAGGCGATTTGGATTGGCGAATCACCCTCATAGGGCTTCTTTCCGGTGAGCATTTCAAAGAGCACGATTCCCAGAGAGTAGATATCACTCTTTGCATCGGCAATCCCACGTTGTACTTGTTCAGGAGCAAGGTATGCAACAGTTCCCATCAGAACATTTGCATCGGCAGTTAGCGTATTTCCCGTACTCACTGCACGCGCCAGACCGAAATCGCCAAGTTTGGCTCTGCCATCCGCGGTAATCATGATGTTCTCCGGCTTGATATCTCGATGGATGATGCCGGCACGATGAGCATAAACAAGTGCAGAGAGAACTTGCTCGATTATCTCGAGCGATTCCTTGGCACCCAGTTGTCCGACTGCAAAGAGGTGATCGCGCAAGGTTGCGCCTGGGATATATTCCATTACAAGAAAGACAGCGGGTATCCCGCCTTGATTCCATCCTTGGTCATATACCTGAACTAGATTTGGGTGGGAGAGCGCTGCCGCTGCTTTTGCCTCACGAATAAAGCGTGAGACGAACTCTTCATCTTGAGCGAGATGTTCATGCATGATTTTGATGGCAACAGTTCGATCAAGGCGAGAGTCCATCGCTGAGTAGACAGTTGCCATGCCACCGCGGGAGATTAAGCTCGTTATCTGATAACGGCTATCGATGATTTCGCCTACTCGGTCCGACACTCCAAAAGTCTATGAAATTCCCCGGTTAGCGCTCGGCAGGCGCTCCGTAAGGTAAATGGATCGAGCAGTTTTCTCGATTGTGATGCTCTGCAAAAAACTCAGCCTGCTTCGCTATCCACGTAACCATCTCTTCTTCGATTTGTGGGCCATCGCGCTTGAGAACTCGCGCTAACCCCAATGATGGGGCAATCTCCATCCAGATGGAGAGGTCGGCAAAATCCGTCACACTTTTAAGCGCTGCGCCTACCCCCTCTAGTATGAGAAGGCGAGTGCTAGGCACTTCGATTTCACTCTCGTAACCGCCTGATCTCCAATTGTATTTCCGGTAACGCGGCATGCGAGATTTATTTAGTGGCTCAATGATCCACTCACGAAAGTGTTTCTCCAAAGTAGGTGTGAGCGCATCATGCCAACCGTTGTAGAGGTCATCGCAATGGATTACCTCACCCTGGCCCATCGAGGTGACTATCTCCCGTGCGAGCGTCGTCTTTCCTGCTCCTGCCGGCCCATCAATGACGAGGAAAACGGGGCGTTCGCGCTCTGAATCAAGAAGCGCGGTGATGTTATCGAAGAGCGCGTTGTGCATTTCGATACCGACTTAACCAGCGTGACCATCCGAGTATCGCGATTGCCGTGAAGACTAGATACACCAAGGATGTGAAGTAGGCACCACCACGGAAATATTGGATAGCAAGGACGATATCAACTGCAAACCACAATACCCAGCTCTCCCATTTCTCCTTGACCATGATCACTTGCGCGACCAAACTCCCGAGCAATCCAAATGTGTCGCTCCAAATTGCAACTGCTCCAATAGATTTTAAGTATGGCGCAAAGGCAATCCAGGAGAGCGCAAATGCGCTCACTGCAATCGCTCGACCTTTGAGCGAGAGGGCTGCTGGCTCTGCTCCAGTCCGTTTCCACGATAACCAACCCCAAATGCCGAATGCGATAAAGATAAATTGGGTGGCAAAAGAACCGTAGTACTTCGCATCAAAGAACCAAAGGGCATAGAGAGCAGAGCTTGCAATCCACCAGGGCCACATCACTTTTCGGCCCGTGGTGCCAAGGTAAACCGCAATTAGTGAAGTGAGCGCTGCTGTGAATTCCAAGATGGTCACTTGGTAGTTCCAGGCGGTGAAAAGAACTGTCCCGAGAATGCCTAACATAAAGATCACTTACCCCTTCCGAATCCGCATTACCGGACTGGTTGTAACGGTCAGTGGCAAGCCACCCTCTCAGCCGTACTTCGGCTCCCGTGCGTTCAAAAGGATAGCATGGGGCGTGCTCAAGTTTGGTTACTTAGCGATGATCACCTTCACTGTTGTTGGCTCATTCTGGCTGGAGATATTTCTCAAGGTAGGAGTGTTACGTCGGGCCAGGAGAGTTGTGCTGAGCATCCTTCCAGTAGCGACCATTTTCATAATCTGGGACCTATATGCAATCAGCAGAGGACATTGGCATTTCGATAGCAAGCAGATAATTGGCCTTCTCACTCCAGGTGGGATTCCCTTTGAAGAGATTCTCTTCTTTACCGTGGTGCCACTGGCAGCAATTATGACGATTGAGGCGGTAGGAGTAGTTAAACGGAAGAATCCGAAATGGATTTTTGGTGATGAGAAATGAGCTACACCCAACTTGCATTGCTTGCGGTGCCGATAGCAATTCTCTTTGATTTATTTCTTACGAGACGTCGCATGATTCTTCGACGCGCTTTCTGGACCTCTTATGCCATCATCTTGCCTTTTCAATTACTTACTAATTGGTGGCTAACCTCGCGCGAAATTGTGATGTATCGTCATCCATTCATTATCGGGTTTCGAATAGCCAGCGCACCAGTTGAAGATCTGTTATTTGGTTTTGCGCTGATTCTCGGAGTAATCAGCCTTTGGATATATTGGGGTTCGCGCGGCGTGCAGCAAGAGCGCGACCAAAGGCCGGAATAGCAACTGATAGCCGGCGATAGGTTGAAGTCTTCGCCCTCTTATCGAAAATTTGGTAATCAATCTTCTCTACTTCATCGACAATGCCACAATAGAGTTCACTTGCCGCCTCGATACACGCCCTACTCTCAGGTGCAAGGAGCGCAATTCCAGGAGTCGCCTCGCGTTGTAATTGGCGAACTCGCTCTATGTTAAAGCGGAGCGCCTCCTTTATCTCTGGAGTTAACCGGCGCTCGTTAAGCATCTCTTCTGGGACATTAAAGGAGCGCAATTCATCGAGGGGCAGGTATATCCGTCCTCGATCTAAATCCTCGCTGACATCTCTGATGAAGTTTGCCAATTGAAAAGCGATGCCAAGTTTCTCAGCCGCTGGGTATGCATCGGGTGAGAGCGCGCCTAATATCGGCACCATTTCCAACCCGATTACCGCAGCCGAGCCGTATACATACTCCATCAAATCTGAATAACTTTCATAGCGAGTAACCGAGATGTCCATCGCCATTGAATGGAGAAAAGCCCGAAAATGCTCGATGGGAATCTCAAATCGGGTGACGGTATCAACCAGGGCGGCGCCAATGTGGTCAGTGCTTTTTCCATTAGCTAAATCAGCGAGCAGTTTCTCGCTCCAGTTCCGTAACTCTGAATCTTTCTCTTCGACCGTTAAGGTCGAAGCAAGGTCATCGACAATCTCATCGGCATATCGTGCGAAACCATAGAGCGCATGGACAAAGGGGCGCTTACCTGGTGGCAGCAGGAGCGTTGCTAAGTAATAGGTCTTCCCATGAAGCGAGTTAAGTCGTTTACACTCTAAATATGATGCTCGCAATTGTGGAGCGTGAATCCCAGCAGCATCAAGTTCTCTATCACTCATGTACTCATTTACCTATGATTCTCTCCGCTGCCAATTTGCCGGAGATCAGAACCATCGGTACACCAACTCCGGGCTGGGTACCTGAACCAGTGAAGACCACGTTCTCGATACCGCGCGCAAGATTGCGCGGACGGAATGGGCCAGTTTGAAAGAAGGTGTGTGCGCTAGCAAAGGGTGCGCCCGCTTCCATTCCCTGGTTTCGCCACTCCACTGGCGTAGTGAGATGTTCAACTTCAATTCCCGCACCAAAATCGGTATAACCGCGAGATTCCAACACACGAATCATTTCATCGCGGTATCGACCCCGTTCGCGTTGCCAATCAATGGATGAATTCAAATTGGGCGTGGGAAAGAGTACGTAGTAGGAGGACTTACCGGCAGGGGCTAATGCAGGATCGTCATATGTCGGGAGAGTCACCAGAAGCGAGGGATCGCTCATGAAGGTTTTCTTCTTGATTAATTCATCGAAGACGCCATCCCAGGATTGGCCAAAGTGGATATTGTGATGGGCGATGTGCTCATAATGCTTGTTGGAACCTACCAACATCACCACGCACGATGGTGAGTAATTTAATCGTTTGATATCCCACGGATCTTTATCAAGCAGCTCGCGATAAGCGATGGGTAAATCTGGATTAAGAACTACGACATCAGCGGGAATATGTTCACCGGTGCTGGTGATGACCCCGGTAGCACGGCCATTGCGCGTAGCAACGCTCGATACTGTGGTGGAGTAGCGGATCTTCACTCCATGCTTCTCTGCCGCTCCAGCTAGAGCGCGTGGAACTGCATGCATGCCACCCTTAGGGAAGAAGACGCCATTGACTGAATCCATATAGGCAATAACGGCGTAAATTGCGAGCGCTTGCTGTGGACTTACTCCCGCATACATCGCTTGGAATGAATACACCTTTTGGGTCCGTGGATCTTTGAGATATTGGCTAACCTTTGGCGCCAACCGTCGAAAGCCGCCAATAGCGATTAGGCGAGCAAGATTGGGAGTGACCAGTTGGAGCGGTGAATCGATATTTCTATCGATGAAATCATTCATCTCATATTTGTACAACTTGGTGACGAAGTCGACGTACTTGCGATAGCCAAGCGCTTCACTGGGACTGATGACGCGGGCAATCTCTGCCTCCATCTCAGCGGTGTCGGGGAAGACATCCAATTGCGAGCCATCGTGATAAAAGGCTCGATAGAGTGGACGAAGTGGGATCAACTCCAGCCAATCAGATAATTTCTCGCCTACAGCATTGAGGGCATCTTCAATGAGTGATGGCATGGTGAGCACAGTTGGTCCGGTATCAAAGCGATATCCCTGATCTGCAAGTAATCCATTACGCCCGCCAGGAACGCTCTCGCGTTCGACGATAGTGACCTCGCGCCCAGCCCCTGCCAAACGAAGCGCAGCGCTCAATCCGCCAAGTCCAGCGCCGACGATGACTACCTTGTCGGTAGCACCGGGAACTTTTCGCATTAAGCGCTCCTCTTCGTGGCAGCTAGGGCAAGCTCAGTGAGAAGCTCTTGCCCAGCTGCGGTAATCCGTGGATTGGAAACTGCTGTTAAGGCAAGGGTAGTTTTTTCCGCAATTAATTTCTCGATGAATTCGACAGCGCCAGAATTGTTAATTTGCTCACGCATCTGTTCTATCTCTTCTGGAGTGGCGTTACGGTCTCCAAATCGCTTTTTGAAGTCAGAAGCGCTCTGCCCGTTCATATGAGAGAGGGCGTATGAGATCAAAGCAGTCCGTTTACCTTCGAGGAGATCATCACCAGTGGGTTTACCTGTTAGCGAGGCATCTCCGAATACTCCGAGCAAATCGTCGCGAAGTTGGAAGGCGATTCCCAGCGGTATTCCGTAATCACTATAGATAGTGAACAACTCTGGAGTAGTGAGCGCGAGCGCACCACCGAAGTGAAGTGGTCGTTCAATGGTGTACTTACCTGACTTGTAGGTGGCAATCTTTAGGGCATCATCAACTGAGACTTCACGCCTACTTCCCGCATGCATATCGAGATATTGCCCTGCCATTAATTCCACCTTCATCGTGTCAAAGATTGGGTTGACTCTCTCAAGTTGAACATTGGTGATGCCGGAGAGATGGAGGGCCTGTGCGGATAGGACCAGCGCGAGGTCCCCTAAGAGCAGTGCGGCTGCGCCACCAAAACTAGCGCTATCACCTACGCCATCTCGCTTGCGATGTTCTTCTTCGAAGCGACGATGTATTGAAGGAGCTCCTCGTCGAGTATCCGATCCATCCATCATGTCGTCATGAATGAGCGCGCATGCTTGGAGCAACTCCAGACTTATTACTGCCTTATAGATCCGCTCAAGGTGGGGCTTGGTGAGATCTCCGCCTGCTCCGAGATAGCCAGCAAGAGCAAAGAGTGGGCGAAGTCGCTTGCCGCCGGCGAGAAAGTCAGTGAACGCACCATTTATTGGGGCGAGGTTGGGGTCAATCGCATCGAGGGTCGCTCGAGCATTGGCGAGAAAATCTTCTAGGGCTTGGTCGATCGCTTTTTTTCCCGCTTTTACGCCTAACTGGGAGCCAGGGAGCATGTGGCAACGCTACCCTGACTGCCGTGAGAACGCAGGTATCGATTGAGTTCTTCCCACCTAAGGATGAATTAGGAGAGGAGAAGTTATGGAGCGCGCTCGCTCAACTCTCTGATATTTCGCCCGATTTTGTATCGGTGACCTATGGGGCGGGGGGCAGTACCCGCGATCGAACGCTTCGCATCACCTCAGAGATTACTGCTCGAACCGGAATTGCCACCGTTGCGCACCTCACCTGCGTTGGGGCCACTCGCGCTGAACTCAGAACAATTTTGGAGCAGTATCAAAGCGCTGGAATTTCCCGAGTCCTTGCCCTACGGGGAGATCCGCCAAGTGGCCCGCGAGGTGAGTGGATATCCACTCCAGAGGGGCTCAATCATGCTCACGAGTTGGTACACCTAGCCGCGTCGATGGGATTTGAAGTAGGCGTAGCAGTCTTCCCTGATGGTCATCCTGCAAGCAAGAGTAAAGATGAAGATATCGAGACATTAAAACGAAAAGTCGACAACGGAGCGAGTTTTGCAATCTCCCAATTTTTCTTCGATGTTCAATCCTGGCAGCGATTGATGATGGAGGTCGACCGAGCGCAGATTAAGGTCAGATTGATCCCTGGGATCATGCCGGTTACCAATGTTAAGCAGCTCATTCGTTTTGCTGAACTCTCAGGGACGGAGATTCCTCACTCAATTCGTCAGCGATTTGAAGCCGTAGCCGATGACTCCACGGCAGTTGCGCGGCTAGGAGTAGAGGTGGCAACTGCTCTTTGCCAAGAGTTACTCGATATCGGAGTAGGCGCTCTACATTTTTTTACATTGAATTCTTCTCCCGCTACCAGAGAAGTCGTTGCAAACTTAGGAATTCACTCGTGAACAGGAGCGAATATCTTCGAGCGTGGTCGAGGGTTCATGGTTTTGTCGAAGGTGAAGAGGTCACGGGCATCGCGCGCGGTTATCTCTCCATAAATTTCTACTTGGTACAACCTCTCGTATTTCTTAAGTTCACCCCGAATCTCGTCACTCTGCTCGGACCACTACTTGCAGGGGCGGCCCTCCTTTCACGTGATAACTGGGTGATTGCCCTTTTAATTCTCGCTTCGCTGGTAGTTGACGGGTTCGATGGCGCAGTAGCGCTCATTCGAGAGAAGAGCTCTGCTCTCGGTGGGGTGTGGGATGGAATTGTCGATCGAATCACCGAACTACTCTGGATTGGCGCCCTTTATTACGCGGGGATTTCGCCAGCGCTACTGTTGCTCACCTGGCTCTTTGTGGCAACTCAAGAATATGGTCGGGCAAAATTGAACCAGCTTTCTGGGAACGTTCTTGGAGTGGTCACCATTTGCGAACGCCCGGTGCGAGGCTTGTTAGTTGCGCTCGGCTTTTTGGGGGAGAGTGTCATTTCGCAATCGCTTGAAGTTGTCACAGTTATTTGGTTAATAATGCAGGCGTTCGCATTTGTGCAATTTAGCGCAATGGCTCGGAAGCAATTGCGCTAGCAACAATCTCGCCACTGATTCCCACGAGCGGCACACCACCACCAGGATGCGCAGAACCTCCGGTGAGGAATAATCCCTGCACTGGTGAGCGATTGGATGCGCGATTAAATGCTGCGCCTGCACCATTACTTGAATTTCCATAAATAGCCCCACCTGGAGCGTTAAACATCCTTTCAATATCGGCAGGTGATCGGAATTGTGAAGAGAGGATTCGGCTGCGATCGAGGAGATTTCGTTGCTCAAGCAGGTTAAGTAAGTGTTCGCCGTACGTTTCGGCAACATTCGGAGTGAGCCAGTCGAAGCCATCACCCCCTCTACTATGTCGAGGAGCATTCACTAGCAGAAACCAGGACTCGCAATTCTCTGGCGCCATGCTCTTATCCATAGGAGAGCAGATGTAGAGCGTGGGATCCTGCACAGGTTGTAGCGTTGTAAAGAGGGAATCGAATTCGGCGCCATAATCGTGGGGAAAAGAGACGGTGTGATGCTTTTGCTCTGGATTTCGTCCCTTGAGATTTAAGAGTAGATAGAAGCCCGAGAAGGATGGCGTTGCCCGGCGAAGTTTCCTTCGCTCTCTTCGAGCAATCTTTGGGTTATCCAATAATCTCTCGTAGGTAATCTGGGCATCTGCATTGCTCACTACATAGTCAGCCGAGATTACTCGGCCATCATCGAGAGTCACCCCCGTTGCCTGGTTACCTGAAGTGGTGATTGCACGAACAGAGGTATTCAGGTGGATCTCCACTCCAAGTTCACGAGCGCGTCGCTCTAACGCGGAACTCAACTGGCCAATCCCACCTTCGATATGCCATGCGCCAAAGACTTGCTCTATGTACGCAATCGTTAGAAGGACTGCGGGAGCCTTTCTCGGATCAGATCCTGTGTATGTGGCATAGCGATCTATCAACGTAATCAGCTCTGGGGTCGAGAGATAGCGCTCTGCCATCGCGCGTAGCGAAGTAAAAGGAGCGATTGTTCGAAGGCTAGAGAGAAAGCCAGGTCTACGTAGTAGCGGTAAGAATCCCCGTAATTCTGATTCGACAAAGGGTTCTCGGGAGATATCCCACATCGCCTCGGCTCGATCCATTAGTGCAATCCACTCTTGCGCGCTTTTAGCGCCAAAACTCTCTTCGATTGCCGCTGCCACACCGGCGCGACTGGCATTGGGAAGTGTTAAGCGTTTGCCACTAGCGAAGTAATAATCAAATGCTGGTTCCACCAGATGGAGGGTGAGTTCGCTTTCAAGGGGAGCGCCGCTTTTTAGGAAGAGATCGCGATAGACAGCGGGCAGGGTGAGAAGTGAGGGACCGGTGTCGAAGAAGTGGCCATCAAACTCTTCGACACGACACTTGCCACCGATGGTGGCGCTCCGTTCGAAGATGTGAACTGAAAAACCTTTTTTAGCAAGACGGATGGCAGCACTTAATCCACCGAGTCCGCCACCAATGACGATTATTTTCTCTACTTTTTCCGCGCTCACAGAGATCGAGCTTTCCATTCCAGTCGATTTTTTCGTTTGAGCCACCAGGATCTGACGATGAGGTAGCAGAGCAGCGAGATTGCAATCGGGTGGGCCAGCGCGCTAGTAATCGATGATTGACTGCGAATCGCTGCCATCAACCGAGAGATGAAGGCGAAGAGCAGAAGCGATACTCCCCAGCTATAACCGGCAAGTGCGATAAGCGCTGGGAAGATGTAGAGCGAGATGAGGAAGATGATGACTAATAGCGCTCCAGGAATGGAGCCAAATGCCGACCAGAGGGATTTGGTGTATCCATCGCGCAATTCATCCCAGGAGCGATACATGCGACAACTCGAGATACTGCTCCCATCGATGACATTGCCGCGAAAACCATTACGTTTCATCTGTCGAGCGAGATGAATGTCATCGAGGACCTCTTCATGAATTGCTTTATGGCCACCAGCAGTGAAGTACGCTCCCTTTTCGACGATGAAAAATTGTCCGTTGGCCGCGGTGAGTTCGGGTCGAAGCGATCGTTCAGCGATTCTCAGCGGCAGGGTGGTGATCCAACTCCACTGCAACAACGGTTGAATGAGCCATTCGCTCCAACTACGGGCAATTTGCCTGGGGTATGGGCAGATAAATTTCCACTGCAACCTACGTAGGGCGTTAATGGATTTTGCTACCGCATCATTGCGAAGTCGAACATCCGCATCGACGAAGACGAGATAATCAGATTCTTGGGCGGCATTGGCTAGTTGCCAACAGGAAGAGTTCTTTCCGGTCCATCCTTCAGGAAGGTCTCTCCCGCGCAGAATCGATAGTTGAGGTTCAGTTGCTGCTATTTCGCGGAGGATCTGATTCGTTCCATCAGTCGACGAATCATCCAGAACATAAACGGTGAAATTATTGAGATTTTTTTGATTTAGCACGCTCTCCAAGCACGCTTTGATATTCAACTCTTCATTTCGCGCGGGTATTAAAAGCGCTACCTTCTCTGAGATGACATCCGATCTACCTGGGCGGCGGAGTAAGAGAGCATTGATGATCGAGTGGATTGCAAGGAGAAAACCGAGGACATAAATAATAGTTGTCACTGACGGTTGATCCATCGCTTGAAGAGATACGGGAAGAGAAAGAGGGCGAAGGTTAAGCCGCCGACAAAAGCAACTCCTGGACGAGAGAAGAAGAAAATATTCCCGACAACTCCCGAGAACCAGGTCCAGATAAGAAGGGCATCACCGGCATTGGTATTGACTCCATTCTTGCGTCGCTCCTTTGGTAACAAGGTGTGTAAGAGCGTCATCAGGATGATGCCTGAGAGGAACCAACCGAAGGTGTTGGAGAGTGGTATCTCGGGTTGAAAGGGGACATGGGGCGAGGTGTCGTTCCATCTCCAACGGCCGGCGCTGACCATCTGCGGGTCAAGGAAGAGGTCCCATGCCATCAATCCAAAACCACCGATGACAACAGTCCATCGGGGAGAGAGCGCACGCGCTGCAATTAAGATCGGATGGCTAAGCATCATCCAGGCAAAGGGAACGACGAGCGGGATGCTAAAGAAGAATGCTCCCAGCGAAATATCGTAACTGTAACTTCCAAAGGGCCAGCCAGTAGTGATTCCAATATGTTCGATTGCTAAACCGAAGGTGAAAGTAATAGCAAAGTATCCAAGCGCATACCTGCTTCCATGTGAGAGATAGGCATTGGTGAGCGTTGCTAACGCTGCGGCATAGACGGTTCCAATGGTGATCAAGCGGAGCGGTTCACCCTCTAATAAGGGGTAAGAGATTTGAAAAGCGATGGCTACCGCGAGCGTGCCCCAGAGTAGAAGAGTCTCGATGCGACTTGGTCCACGTCGCTCACGCTTCCTGGGGGTGTAATTGCGGATAGACACGGTGGTTAGTCTGCCGTATTGCCTACTGCTATTCCATTAACTCTGCCCGAAGCGCTCGCTACAGAAAATCGTGCGAATAACTCCTCGCTATACCAACCAATCTCCTTCGTTGCGGTGATGGCCTTTTGATGAGCATCGCTCTTGTAGGCAAAGTTCCGGAGCGATTGCGCATCGCTCCAGAGCGAGAATGTTCCTTGTAAGCCGATAGGTGCCTCGCCAATACCGATTGCCGCAATCAATCCAGGTGCGTTATCGAGCGCTTCGATAACTGGGGGTACTGCTCGCCAGAATCGAAAGTTTTTGGAAGCTTTGATTCGCGCTCGAGTGATTGCCGCTACTGCTCCAGCAGGTTTGCTTCGCACCGAACTCTCATCTCCTGTTGTGAACGGTTCGCGCCCAGCCCATTGGCCATGTGAGGAGAGAGTCTGCAAATCAAAATGTGCGCTCTCGGTTGCGCGAGCGGCCCAACGGCGCACTAGTGGCAAACTCTTCACCTCGGTTATTGCCCCTTCGCTTCCCACAACAAGCAAACCCCACTGTCGCAAGTCCGCATCGCGGGGAGTGAAGGTTTCGCCCTTTCCAGTTCCTAAGAGTTTGAAGAAGGTAAGGCCAGCAACTTTACGGAGCGCAAAGCGATCTAGAGCCATCCGCGCTATTGCGAAGGGAATGGAGCGAGTGCGCACTCTCCAAATAAAGATCGTGATGTTCATACCAATACATGCCTGGAGATTTCAGTGGCGACTTCAGCAGGGCTATCCCACATCGGAGCATGGCCGGTGTTTTCGAGAGTGACCCAGCGAGCGTGGGCTGGGAGAAGCGAGCGCTCTTGGCAGGTCTTTGCTGGTAGCGCGCGATCCTTATCACCGAAGATCACCGTGATGGGAATGTCATTATTGATCGGTGTATCAAAGCGCTTGTTGAGGAATGCATCCCAAGCCGGGTAGTACCCATCAGATTGTGCCATCGCTCTGGCGGCATCGAGCATCGTCTCGTAACTAATCTCTTTCCATCGTGGTGAGACACGAGAGAAACCCAACCGCTGTGCGACGCCAAGTCGTAATCCGATATGTGCGAAGTTGTTGGTGCTATTTGCGATTCGTTTTGCCGCATCGGTGCCAGGGATTCTGAGGAAGAAAGGATGTAACCAGAGCCCTGCAGGTGCAAGTGCGGTAACAGTGCTGGTCCGCTCGGGGAAGTGGCCGGCAAGTTCAAGGACTATCCAGCCACCTAGTGAGTTACCCACGACATGTGCGCGCTCGATTCCCTCGCGCACCATCTCTTCCTGCAGATGCTTGGCTAGCGAATAGGGATCCATCGTCATCCGAGGATCGAGTGGATTGCCGCCATGTCCGGGAAGTAGGCAGGTGATGACCTCACTGAAATTTTGGAGGTGGGGAATCAGTGGCTTCCAGACTGTGTCGGCAGAACCCATCCCATGGACAAGAAGAATAGGTATTTCCGAAGAGCTGGAAGTGCTAGAAGAACTAGAAGTGCGCGAACTCTTCGCCTGAGCTCTCTCTTGCGAGAATCGTTGGAACTTCACAGCCATGTCACGATTCTCTCGCACTCTCTTACTCTGTTGCCACCGCAATCGGGGTGGCACCAGTTACGCGAAGAAGTTCATCGAATGTGGTGGGGAAGACGGCGTGTGGATGGCCGGCTGCCGCCCAGATAACTGGGTACTCGTTTAAGGCGAGATCTAAATAAGTAGTAATCGGGTGGGTATGAGCGATCGGGGCGACGCCCCCAATTGCAAAGCCGGTAGCGCTCTTCACTAGATCTGCATCTGCTCGCTCTAGTTTTGCTATGCCCTGTTCCGAGGCGACCTTTTCGGTGTCGACGCGATGGCGACCTGAGGTGAGAATCAAGATGGGTTTTCCTGCGCTGGCAAAGATGAGCGAGGAACAAATTTGGCCGACCTCGACACCAAGAGCGGATGCAGCTTCTTTAGCGCTACGGGCAGAGTCAGAGAGGATGCGCACTTCACCGGGAAGGGCCAATTCGTGAAGCCGCGCTTGGACTCGTATCACGCTGGGGTGTTTTGCTACTTGCTCACTCATGATCAGAAGGTTACTCCGCCTTATGCGGAGAGAAAGACTGTCTCAATAAAGGTAAAGAGACCAACTGCAAGTAGTAACCCGGCAAATCCACGTTCGAGAGATTTCGATTTCAATCGGGTTCCCTTTTCAGCCGCTACCCATGCCACGACTACTGCGCTGACAAGAATCACCAGCGGAATCTTCCACTGAACATCGTTCCACAACTCATAGCGAACCAGGAGCGCCGTGGAGCTATTAAGGAGCATGACAATCAACCCCGTGCCTGCGGCTATGTGGGCAGAGACTCCAAAGGCGAGAATCAACGTGGGCACAACGAGGAAGGCGCCACCGACACCGAAGAAACCTGCAATGAAACCAATGAGCGTTCCGAGTATCGGAAGTGCAATGGGGTGGCGATGTTTTGCGACTATCTCACCTTGGAATGAGCGCACGAACATACTGATCGACGCAGCGAGGATGATGAGTGAGATTCCAAAGAGCAATATGAAATCCGAAGCGCGCTGGGATGCGATGGCACCGATCGCATTTCCGGCCAATCCAATCGCCCAGAGCACTAAGGCGCGGCGATAATCGATTTGTGCGGCTTTCGCCCGCGCTTGAGCGCTCACCAGAGCTGCGGCGATCACAATCACGAGCGAGGCGGTAGTTGCTTCTAAGGCGGGGAAGTCGAAGAGGTAAACAAGGGCTGGAACAGCCAAAATGGCGCCACCAGTGCCGACAAGGCCGAGAGCCGTTCCCATGATCGCCCCGAGGAGCGCGGCGCTAGCTAACTCGAACACACGGATGAGGGTAACGCAAAAGACCCGACAGATTTAATCTGCCGACTCTTTTGAAATGAAATTCTCCGTTAATTCCTGAAGAGTGAGACATCTCCGAGGTTTGCGCCGAGATCTCCACCATTTGCGATAACGGCGAGAATGATGAGTGCAGCACCTGCCATGGAAAGATTCTTGAAAAATGCAACGGTCTCATTCATCTTCTGAGTGGCATCGTCCATAGTCCAGAAGTTATGCATCATAAATGCAGAGAAGACCAAGAAGATAGCAAGAAGAAGGGCGCCAAGGTCCATCCAGATTCCTAGGACAATCGATAATCCGCCAAGAAGGATCATGAGTCCGGTGAGCGGAACAGCGAGTTTTGCCGCGGGCACCTTCTTGAATTGTGCATACCCTGTCAGCACTTCACGTTTAGCGAAATGTGCAAAGCCTGAATTGATGAAGATGAGAGCGAAGAGGATTCGCCCCACGATTAATACAATGTCCATGCAACTCCTTAGATTGACTGATATTTCCTCATAGAAAGATATCTAAATAAAGTTGAAATTTCAACTATCTAAGAAATCTGCGTGTTTCAAGGGTTAGCGAGCGATCCAGCCACCATCTACAGTGATGACTGATCCTGAGATGTAGTTAGCGCCGCTTCCGGAGAGAAAGACCGCACTTCCGACTACATCATCGGAAACACCCCAGCGACCAATAGGAATCCGAGAGCTCACTTCAGGCATTCGCACCGGATCGGAGCGAAGGGCTGTGTTGTGATCGGTAGCTATATATCCCGGAGCAATTGCATTGACATTTACACCTAGCGCAGACCACTCGTTGGAGAGCGCTTTAGTTAATCCAATAATTGCATGTTTACTTGCGGCGTACGGGGGAATCTTCAAACCACCTTGGAACGACATGATGGATGCAATAAAGATGATACGACCGGCGCCATTGTCGATCATGTGACGACCGAATCCTTGGGCAAGAATGAATTGCGAATTGAGATTGACTTCCATCACTCGATCCCACTCTTCAAGTGGTATCTCTGCGGCCGGATAGCGCGCTGTGATCCCTGCATTGTTAATGAGAATGTCGACCCGGGGCACAAGATCAAGGACGCGGCTAGCGAATTCGCTGCTCTGTTTTCGATCACTTAAGTCGGCGGCGATGGGGGTGAACTTTCGTCCGAGCGCAGTAACTTCACGCCCGATCTCTTCGGCCGCGCTCATCTGGCGACTAGTCGCGACGATATCTGCGCCCGCCTTGGCTAACCCCAGAGCGATAGCCGCGCCAATCCCTCGATTAGCTCCAGTGACTACTGCGCTCTTGCCGGAGAGGTCACCGATATTCACATTCATATTCACACTCATATGCACACTCATATTCACAGGGACAGTATCTCAGCGGGTGCGGAAACCAGTGGGACATTTTGGTTTCGCGCCGGTGACAATCTTTTGCACCTTTCCTTTTACGCAGACTATAGATTTTTTGCTTGGCTGAATTTTTGGTTTTACTACAGCGCCAGATTGTGCGGCAGCGGCTGAATTTTTGGTTTCAGCTGACTTTTCTTGAGTGAGTCTTACCTTTAATTTAGGGGAAGAGAAGGTAAATCCATACTTGCCCAAAGTTATCCATTCACCACTTGCATCGTTCCGCTCAGCAATTTGTTCAGTCTCAACGATTTCCTCGCCATTCGCGGAAACGACTGAGATGCTCGCCTTGATTGGTGCGTCGGTAAATTTATATAAGCAACGAGCAACATCTTTTCGCATGATGAGATCGTAGGTGCCACGAAATAAGGTCTTTCCATCTCGCTCAAAGTGTGGTCCGGCCACTTGGTAGATGAGCGCCTGCTCCTTTTGATCAAAGAGCGGGGGACCAGCGGTGGTGATCATTGCATTACTTGTGACCATCCCTGTAACGCGTTTCTCCTTGTAACTATTGGAGTCGTAACAGTTACTCGCGTTATTCATTTCAGAGGGCCCTAAGTTACGAATACTCCACATACCAGGGGTGGCGGTCGCCTTATCTCCGGTAATCGGCATCCAGTAGTTGAGCCATTTAATGGAAGTATCCACTCCGCCGACGTTAAGCGCGTTCGGTATTCGCACAAGTGATGGTGGGCTGGTCGAGCTATCTTGTAATTGAGAGCCAGGGACATCCTCCCAATTCTCAGATTTCCATTTTTCAAAAGTGCTGGGCATTTGTGAGAGCGGCACAAATTCCCAAATTTGTGGAATCCGTACGGGTGCCGCGGAAACATCCCATCGCTCACCGCCAGGAATCGAAGTGATAGACACGTCAGGTTTTTGCACCCGTCCATAGAGCCAACCATTAGTCGAGGAGCGGAGCCTTAGTACAACTTGAAAGCGGATATCTTGCGGAAAGGCCCGCTTGTTCATGCAAAAGGAATCTTCTTCGACGGCGCACGTGCTGAAGGGGTTCTTCTGTAATGCAAGATTCTGCTCTGCTTCATAGAAATACCAGCGACCTTTTTGAAACTCACCAGGTTTAGTTGCTGGCACATAATCAACTGCATCAACGGACATCTGGATGTTGTAGGGAGTAAAATTTCCGTACTCCTGTCCGGGTTTATGCGCCCCCTCTGGCGTTGCGCCATTAAGCGCAACTGAGAGCAGATACCGATTGCCACCGGGATGTTCAGCCCCTGGAATCGTGAAGACTAAAGCCTGTCCGGGTCCGACAAGATTCTTTGAGGCGTCCGCTTTATATGGCGATAGCGATGGTGACGGTTGAATCGTATCGAGAGTTGCAGTGAGTTCTTTTCCATCGCCAATTCGGGCAACGAACTTCTCGACGCAATCAAAGGAAGTGCTAATTGAACATAGTGGCAAGAAGGTGCTGTAGTAGAGCGAGGTGGCATCATCGCAGAGAGGATCTTTCATATCGGTGCAGGTTCGGATACGAAAGTTATTTCGCGCATCATTCGGGTATCTGGCGAATAACCCTGACTCCATAAATCCACCCTGAGTATTCCGGAACATCACTCCGGTGTTGAGAACTGAAGTCTCCGTCGGAACCTTGATCAGTTCATCTTCGAGCTCGGCGCTGAGCGAGCTCGGTGCGCTAGTTATGGTGATCGAAATGATTGCGAGGCCAGCCAGGCCCGCCCTCAGCCACCTGCTGGCGCCCTGGAAAAGGTTCATGCCCAAGAGCATAAGCCAGGGGGTTGCCCGCTGTCTGAGGGGGCGGCTAGGGTACTTATTCGAACATTTGTTCGAATACTGGGAGTACTGGGAGTACTGGAAATACTGGGGAGGGAGTTGAGCGATGCTCCGTGCCCGTTTTACCCATCTCCATTGCGCCAGTGGCTACTCCTTCAAATATGGCACCGCACTTCCCGAAGCGCTCGTTGCGCGCGCTAGCGAATTAGAGATGTCAGCCCTTGCTCTTACCGATCGCGCCGAACTCGGTGGCCTTGCTGGTGCGATTCGTTTTACCCAAGCCTGTGCGAAGGCAAATATCGCACCGATCCTTGGCAGCGACTTTCTCATCGCTCCACCATTACTCACTCGTTTACTCACTCATTCACTTACTCGTTCAGCTCGAACAACTCCGGCAAAGGGCGGTGCGGAGGTAGAGCGAAAATATCCACGCGCAACCCTCCTTGCTACTCCTGCAGGGTGGCGAAATTTTGTTCGTCTCATTTCAGCAACAGAAGAAGGTCTGCTCACCCGGGAGAACCTTTCTCGCTATGGCAAAGGATTGATTTTCTTACTTGGCCCTGATTCTGATGTTGGTCGCCATATCGCAGATAATCGCGCCGACTTGGCAGAGCGGGCACTTAATGAGTGGAGTGAATACTTTCCGCGCGATCTCATCACCATCGAAGCGCTCTCACACCGCATTTCAGGAACGGGGAAGTGGTCAACGCATCATGCCGGCAAGATGCTCCTCTTTGGTCGAATGATGAAAGCGCCAGTCATCCTCAGTAATAACGTCCGAATGCTCCACGCAAGCGATGCGCCAGTAGCCGATGTGCTCGATGCGATTCGCAAACTTGTTCCGCTCTCACCTCGCCATACTGAGAATAAGACAGATCAGGCCTATCTAAAAAGTAGCGCAGAGATGTTCCAGATTGCCAGAGAGATCGCAGCAAGCGCTGGCGAGAAGAATGAATATGAATTACTCGCCACAACAGATGAATGGGCGCAACGATGTGAACTCTCCCCAACGCGTGATATTGGATTAGGGGGAGTCCATCTGCCCGAACCACAGGTTGTTGGCCTCTCTTCTTATAACGAAATGGCTCAGCACCTCAAAGCGCGATGTGAGGTGCGATTAACCTCGCGATACTCCGGTGAGAGATTGCAAGTTGCTACTGAGCGACTACATCAAGAGCTGCAGACCGTTTACTCATTAGGTTACGAGGCATATTTCCTTGCCGTTGCCGATATCGTCGATAGCGCTCGCCGCTCTGGGATTCGCGTTGCGGCGCGGGGCAGCGGCGCTGGGTCGCTCATCTGCCATCTACTCGGCATCTCAGGAGTCGATCCACTTGAACATGGATTGCTGATGGAGCGATTCTGCTCCACGCTCCGCACTGACTTGCCTGATATCGATATCGATGTCGAATCTGCGCGGCGATTAGAGATCTACGACCAAGTCTTCGCTCGCTATAACCCTGCTGGCTCTTGGCCACATGGCCCTGCGCAAACAACGACAGTTGCTATGGTCGAAACATATCGAGCGCGCCATGCGATTCGCGATGTGGGTGCAGCGCTAGCGCTGCCACACGAAGAGATCGACACCTTGGCAAAATCCCTGCCCCATATCCGCGCAAAGAACATCACCAATGCCCTTCGCGATCTGCCAGAGCTGCGCCATTTATCAATTAACGGAGCGATGGGAAAGGCAATCACCCTTGCCCAACAACTCGATAAGTTGCCGCGCCATCTTTCGATGCATCCCTGCGCAGTGATACTCGCCGATAGCGCGCTCCTTGATCGGATGCCCAGTCAGATGGGCGCCTCTGGTTATCCAATGTCGCAATGGGATAAGGATGATGTCGAGAGCGTGGGCCTTCTAAAACTCGACATCCTTGGCGTCCGGATGCAATCAGCGATTGCACATGCGCTCAGTGAGATTCGTCGCGTCGATAAGAAGGATATTCCACTCGATGAGATCGCTCTCGATGATGCAAAGACCTTTACTCTGATTCGTTCGACAAAGACCCTTGGCATCTTTCAAATCGAAAGCCCCGGGCAACGTGAGTTGATCGGCAAGTTCGCCCCCGAACTCTTCAACGATTTGATTATCGATATCTCCCTCTTTCGCCCTGGCCCGGTGAAGAGCGACATGATCACCCCTTTCCTTCGCGCCAGGCAAGGGTGGAGCGCGCCCCGACTTATCCACCCATCGCTCTATGAGATCCTCGCTGAGACTGAGGGCGTTGTCGTCTTTCATGAACAGGTCATTCGTATCATCGCCACCATCGCGGGAATCTCGCTCGCCGAAGCTGAGTCATATCGCCGCATCCTCAACGAACCCGAGCGAAGTATCGAGTTCTATCCCTGGTTCATCAATCGCGGGTGTGAACGTGGTTATCCAATCAGCGTCGTCGAAGAGGTCAATGATGTTCTTCGCGCTTTCGCATCCTTTGGTTTCTGTAAAGCCCATGCCGCTGCATTTGCGTTACCGACCTATCAATCAGCATGGCTCAAGACTCATTACCCCGCACACTTCATCGCTGGCTTACTGACCCATGATCCCGGGATGTACCCCAAACGATTACTTCTTGATGAAGCGCGACAGATGGGAGTTGGCTTACTCCCACTTGATATCAATAGATCTGGGAGTGAGTATCTCGTCGAAGAGGTGAATGGCAGTTATGGAATCCGAGTAGCGCTCTCTGATATCTCGGGTATCGATGAGCATCAGATGCGCGAGATTATCTCTGGCCGCCCATTTATCGATTGCGCCGATTTCACCTATCGCGCTCGAGTCTCTAAGCCTATTGTCGAGAACCTCATTCTCCTTGGCGCATTCGATCACCTTCATCCCGGCATCAATCGACGTGAACTCTTACTTCATTACAAAGAGTTAGATCGATGGAGCGCTCCTTCATCCGATCAAATGGTTCTACTCTTCGACGACCAACAGAGCTCATTGATTGCAAGTGGATTACCCGCGCTGACAGAGAGCGAGAAGGTCCGCCATGAGGTTGACCTCCTTGGTCTTGATGTCAGCCATCACCTCATCGCCTTCTATCGCCATTTCTTAACTGCCCTCGGCGTAGTTCGCGCAGCCGATCTTCTTACCCATCGCTCACGTACCCCACTTCTTGTCGCAGGGGTCAAAGTCGCGCTGCAGAGCCCACCAGTTCGCTCTGGTCGACGGGTCATCTTCATTACCCTCGATGATGGCACTGGATGTAGCGATGCGACCTTCTTTGAAAATACCCAACTCCACTCTG
>Ga0194116_10000291_pt1 | contig 96922 bp, 101 predicted proteins | sample TA2MahsurfametaG_4_FD_148617 | JGI IMG/M metagenome (GOLD analysis project Ga0194116, IMG submission 148617) | Freshwater microbial communities from Lake Tanganyika, Tanzania - TA2015008 Mahale S9 surface | ecosystem: Environmental > Aquatic > Freshwater > Lake | place: Tanzania: Lake...
CTAGCCCCAGAATGTGGATAACTTTCATGCGAGACAGTCTCACCTCCGCTGAATTATGAGGTAGGCTCGCCAACCAAACAACGAGACCCGCCGCTCGTCGAGCGCTCGGCACCCTCGCAGTCGCTATCGGGAGGGGCAACATGCAACTACTTCGCCGTGCTGCCTCTGCCTTTCTAGCCCTATGGCTGCTCTTTGGTGCGTTCGCAGTCACTCCGGCGCCCGTGCGGGCTGAAGAGACTGGCGGAGAACTCGGCGCAGTTGTCTTTGGATTTGACTTCTCCCCATCAATTTACTGCACTGGCGATGCTGATATACCTGGCTGTGTTCCGATAGGCGCAGAACTTGCCACTGCAGTTGATGCGCTTGCAACCCACTTGAACTCAAGCACGTCTCGGACGATCTACTTGGCTCGAAACATCAAATATCGAGTTGTGGAGTTCGGAAAAGAAACTCTCATTGCTCGCGTTGGAAATGAGCCGTGCATCGGCGCCACAGGCACAGAAGATGGCATAGATCTACTTGTTGCCTGTCTGGGCAAGATTGCCAATGACTACCGAGGTGACGATAGTCCCGCACCTGCGCTAAGGGGAACTCAGTTTGAGCCAATCCTTCGTGAGGTGATGCCCCCACTCGGCGGACGGTGCGGGTTGATTCTCTTCACTGACGGCGAGCCTGATGGAGATGCAGCGCGTAAAGGCGCACTAGGCGTCTTTAAAGACTTGAAGGGAGAAACTGGGCACTGTGCGGTCTTGCCGATTGCTACTGGAGACATCTCTGACGAAGGACTCACTTTCCTGAAGGCAATTACGCTTGACGAGCTTGCAGACTCACCTCTTTGCCGTGAAAGTGAAACTGAGAAGTTTACGTGGCCGGAGGTGTACTTCAGGGATCCAAATGAGGCAGTTAAGAAGATCCGTGAAGCGTTCGCATATGTTTCGTGCGCGCCGCTTGTTCCCGTTGCACCAGAGTGCATAACTGTAGATTCGTACGAGCAAATTCTTACAGAGCAAGAGTTCTTGAGTGAAACAGATGCGCCAGGTTCATTTTACTTTGTAGGAACCATACCTGCGGTGGGAGAGACTGCTTCAAGAGAAGTCCCGATCAAAATTATTGGACAGGAAGCTCCACCTGAAGACTGTGCAGTAGAGTCTCCAACCCCAACAGAGCCACCGCCACCTCCTCCACCGCCGGCACCTCCGTGCGTAGCTGATGGACCGCTTTCGTGGCTTGGGTGTAATCCGTGGTGGTTGCTCTTACTGCTCGGCCTAATCGTTGCGCGGCTCCTTTGGATTCGCCGTGAAATTGAGGTAAGCGTGAACGGGAAGTCAGCAGTCGGTCTTGGCAGCGGCCCGTGGAACGGTTTCGATGTGTACTCAGGCGATGCACGAATGAATCTCAACCCACGAGCTGAGTCAATTCAGATTCATCGATCTTTCGTTAGAAGCGCGCGCTATGAAGATTGCCGCACGGCAAAAACTCTAGGGACCAAAATCCCATTGCGAATGGACGAAGAAGTCACTTTGCAAGATGGATTGAAGTTCGTTGCCGGCTATGGATCGGGCGGAAGAGCTTCTTCAGAAGGGGGGCGAGTTTCGCAGGGGTCCAGTGAAGGTCGTAAAACGTCAGGCGAGGCGACGTCATCAGAGCCAAAAGAATACAAGTGGTGAGCAGTTAGTCAGGGATAGGTAGGAGGCAAGATGAGTTTCGGACAGCGGTTCATTTTCGTTGGTGTTGGCGGTAGTGGGCAAAGCATTGGCCGTGAGCTGGAAGGAATGCTGCGGCGTCAGATTTGTGGTCCCGATGGCGGCAAAGCGCGCGGCCCACAAGGACGTCTACCAGAGCTTCGTCCATATCAGCTACCCCGCTTCATGCAGACTGTTTACGTTGATGTGAGCGAATCAGATCTTGCATCAACGAAAGTAGCTCTTCACCCAGACCCATCTGTTGTAGATGAAACCGCGACTTTTATTCATGCGCTGCCAAAGTTTTCCTCGTCCAATCAAATCACCAACCAACTCCGGACCAGCCTGAACCAGGAGACTAGCCAGTGGCTGCCGCCGCGCACAGGCGATTGGGGAACTGAACCGACCTTCGCGCCTCTTGCGGTCGGTGCCGGCCAATACCCAACGATTGGTCGTGCGGCGCTGTTCGCAATGCTTGAGGACCTGGGACCTGAGGGCTTATTCCGCCAATTCGATATACCCCTGTCACGGATCACTAGCTCACTAGGAGACCTTAAGCGTTACAACCCGAATGGGCAGGTTGGCAAGAAAGTCATCGTGCTCATCGGTGGATCCCTGTCGGGTGGAACCGGGGGCGGCATTTTCTATGACATTGTCCAATTATTTGTACACCGCGCAATCGAAAGACTCGGATTTGCGCCAACAGTGATTCCGTTGATCACCCTGCCGCGAGCCTTTGATAAAGTCTTAAGCGCTTCAAAAAGGCGATCAAGCCGTCTCAATGCAGCACGTGGCATCGCAGACGTCGGTCGATTTATTGACTTGCAGAATGCACCTCCGGCCAATCCGGAACCGCCGATTGCATACCCAAAAGGCCTAAAGATCGCAATACCTTCAGGTACAGTGAAGTCTGCATTCTTGTTTGACACCCCAGTTGACATGAAAACTGGTGGCGTTGAGAGATCCATTGCACGATTTGCTCTTGATTTGGTTTCAGATGTCGAAGCATCCAAAACCCCAGGCGCAGATTCAAATGCAACGCGCTATATGCCGCTTTTGGACAAGTTAGTCAATGACACGGGGCTTCTTCAATTGCGACACCCTACATACGTAGGGAATCGGCCACTAGCTATGGCAGCAGCAGTTGAAATTCCGGATGAAATGAATGCCGTCGCTCGCCTCATTGCTGAGGATATGTTCAAAGACTACGTTAAGTCACTAAGCGCAATTCAGGAAAATCTTGAAGCAGACAATGTGGTACGGGAACGATTCTCCAAAGAAGTTAACTTGATGGCTCCAGAAACTCTGGGACTGGATCGAGCGCTATCTGACGTGACTGGTGCAACAAATGCCAACATGTTAAACAGCGCCATAGTTCGATATAACGAAGATGTTAGACAATACCTTGACGCGCAGGATGGTCCAGCTGGCGGTGCCCGGCTCGGAACCTCAGATGCCGTTGCTCGTTTAGGAACGGACGCAAAAGCTATCGGGGCGATAGCACGAATCGTTGCGGAATTTACTTCAACACCGATACCAGCCGTTCTCCACGGCATTAAAGGTGGACTAAAGAGAGTTGAGACCAAAAAGGGCTTGCCTCACGATCGGATCGACAGAATTAAGGCGCCAAACTTTAGGGACTTATCTCAACGCCGCTGGCCGAAGCCAACACTTGTTCCGAAGCGCGGAATAGGTGGGTACATGTCAGCTTATGAGAAGGGCGAATCCGACCATGCCTGGCGAGAGTTTGTGGGGTCAAACGAAGGCGGAAAGATTCGGGGGGCGGCTGAAAGTGCGCTCAATCGCACCAACGAACTGCTCGCCGAATTGACCCAGCACATTGCTGCATTCGAAAAAGATCGTGAAAAAATGATTCCAGCACTGCAGGGCGCGGCGATGCTCAACAGTACTGCCGCTGATCCGAAGGAGTTCTACACTACGGTTTTTGAAGGCACTAGGAAAGCGATGGCATTCAGCTTTGGTGAGGCTGTGATAGACACGGTGAAGGTTGCAGCTAAAGCGATTGTGAACTCGCAAAATGAAGCGATGTCGAGGTGGCAACAGCAGGATAGCGGGTCCATTGACCGGCTCGCGAATCGATTAGTAGAAGGGATTCAAACACAAGTGTTAAACGTTCTCCAGACAAATGGAGAAGTGTACACACGCTTAGAGGTACTGCTGAATAAGGCCGATGTAAAGGCTGCAAGCCTCTCGCAAGAGGACATTGCTGTTTCTAGGCTCCGCGCAATGATCCTGAACAAGGTGAATACGAGCCTTGTACCGCCGACGATTTCAGCGGAAGCTGAAACTCGTTTAGCTGTGTCATTCCCAGGAGCTGATACTGACAAGAAGAAGGAATGGCTAAAGGACGTCCTAAAGGACAATCCATCCTTAGTGGATTATCTTGACGGGATGACCATTGTTCCAAACTCCGCAGCAGAGTCTATCGGCGTGAGCCTGTCGGTTGTAGGGCTAGGAGTTCTTGATGTTCCCGATGCTGCGCTGGCATTGAACACATGGATAGACGCAGCACACTCACCAAAGGGTACTGATCGACTTGCTTGGAGACAACGGCTTGACTATAGAGATGCGATCGATTTCGTAGCGCCTGGCGACAGGATCACGATGCTGCGGCAGATTTTGGTCGCGGCGTATAACGGGAGGCTCACGTTGCATGAGTCTGTGGGCGGCCCATCGCAAGCAGACGCCTCAAAAGAGTTACATTTGCGCTTTGGAGCGCCACAGGCCGATCCGTTTGTGATCCCATTGGCGGGATCGTTGCCTGATCGCCTTGCACAGATACCGGATGCGTTCTTGGAGGCAATTACGCTTACCTATGCCAAGGGCAAGGGTCGCGAAGTCGGCCAGATCCTTGATGAGCTCATGGAACTTCGACCTGATGGCTCAAAGAGTGGGCGCATCCCGAGTTATGCGCCAACTCCGCTCTTTTTCGACCTGGCAAGAGGATCGGACGTGTGGAAGAAGGAAGTCAACCTCATCAACCAGCGCCTTGAGGACAGTCGCAAGGGCGCCGAGCGCCAATCAAGAAGCGAGGAAGAGCGGGATCTAGAGACCCTGCGTAGCCTTTCGCTAAAGGAGTTCAAGCGTTTCTGGGAGGTAGATATTCCTGCCGCGCTTGATAAGCCGTTCGGCCTTGTTGGGTTCAACACGCTGAACGAGATTATTCAGTACCTCCAAAGCGAGGAGCACAAGGCAGAGATCAAGAAGCGCTCCTAGGTTCAGTCGTGAATCGTGTCGTACTAGTTGATCTGCGGGACAAGAGCCTACTCGTGCGCGTCAACGCGCTCCAAGGTCCGGGTGGAATCCGCGAACTCGGGCGCGCTCTGGGGGCGGAGACCTGGGCGGGCGAGACAGTCTCTCTCCCGCTTCGACTCCTCATCCTGGATTCAAGAACTGCAGGTAAGGGCTCTGGGGTTTCGGAAGAGGTCATCTCAAGACTTCTTGAAATAGATCCCCCTGTGCGTGCGCTCGTCATGCTCATCCCAAGTGAGCTTGAACGTGCTGAACATTTGGGAGACCAGGCTTTACCAAGTCTCTACTCCTTCCCGCACGTGAAGGTCGTTGAGCTTCGCGGTGACCGTCTTTCAACGGTGCACGAAGGGAACACTGCTGCTGCAACAGAATTCCCTGCCGACGCGAGGTGGGCCGATGACTACCGACGAGATGCGCAGGAGTTCCTTCTTGATCCGCAGACCTTTGATCGAACGTGGGAGTCAATTCAGCAGGGTCAGGTGGTGTCTCTTGGAATCCGCGTTGCTGGCCTTGGCGCAGGACGTGATCGCGCAGTTGCGGATGCGGCGCTGCGACTCTCCGCAGAGCTTGATCCTTTGCGAGAACCCGCAACAGGAAGCGAACTACCTGATCGCTGGAGCATCGACAACGAACTCCTCCCGGTTGCAGAAAGCGATCTCAATGCGGCAGCTACGCGCGAGGAGGAGCTGCACCTTCCAGCGGGGGTTGGCGCAATTGCACGGGTGCGAAAGGTCTTCTTTACGTCGGTGCTGAAGCCGTCACCAGAGCGATACAACGGAGTGTTTAGCGGGATTGGTCAACGGCTTAAGGAGCGACCTGAACGTCTTGCCGCACTCCTGGAGGAAACGGAGCGGAGAGAGGCTGACGGATCGTTCAAGGTTCATCCTGTCGCCGCTGCAGATCTTGACACTGAGTTTGGCGGCGGGGTTGTATACGGAGATTCGTACGCGAAGCTGTATGCGGAAGGGCGAGACGCATCATCCCAGATCGAGAAGATGGTGCGAACAGCATCTGACTACATTGGCCGCGGTGTTGCAGCAGCGATCCCTGCGCGATGGCTGCACCAGGATGAGGAGGCGGTTCGTCCCGTTGGTACCGCTGAGGGTGTTGCCATGCTGCGAGACCCGAGTGAGGCATGGAATGAATCCGCACGCACGACCGCTGCCGATCGCCCACAGGGTGCGTGGCCGGCAGGGCTACCACTACGCGGGGCTTTCCTAGCGGTTGGTGTACTGGTTGCATTTGCTGCCGGTGTTGGAGAGCCGCAATGGCCACTTCTGAGCTGGGTTGCTCTCGGGATTGGGCTCTTCGTGCCCGCCGTGCTTTCGCCAGCCTTGCGCGCTCGCATTGATGCCCAATTGCTGCTCTGGGGAGTCGCTGGTTTCACGGTGGCGCGGCTGCTCATCGATCCTCAAAGTCCTACGAATTCATTGATCTCGTTTCCCCAGTCATGGGAGCTACATCCAGGGCTGAGGCTTGCGATCTCCTTTGCAGGGGGGCTTGCGGCAGCGTCTGCGGCGGCAGCCCTCGTCGCATTCGAGGCGGCAGCCGAGCACGCCCTCCCCGGCCCGATCGGCTGGGTCTTGCGCCGTGTGTTTGGCGGACTTCGCCGCCTCATCGCGTTTGTCCTTGCGTTCGCTGCACTCAGCGTTGTGTTCAACACCGGTTCAATGGAGGTATGGACTCCCTCAGCAATTACTGATGAGACCTTCTCGCGAGCATCGCGCATCTCAATTGCGCTCGTACTTGCGTATGTGCTCGCACGATTTACTTCGGCTGGCGTTGTGATGGCCGTTTTGCTTGCCTGGGTCTTAAACCCATTCTCGAGCGCACCGTTCCAGCCCCTCGGCACAACGCTCCCGTTTGACTTGGCGCCTGCAGCGCGCGCGGCACTTGTCCTGATTGGTGCCGGGCTCTTTCTACTCTGGTCAAAAAATGAGCGTGCCAGCGCAGTTAAGAACGCCCCGCCGGGCCACGGGCTCAGTGCCGCGAAGGCGTCTCACTGGATCGGCGCTGCGAAAGAGGCCCCTGCACCGAAGGCCCTTGTTCCTGATCAGGTTGCGGGGCTACCGAAGGTTTGCCATGAGCGCCCAGCGCTTGAGTGGAGCGGCAATCCTGAGTGGAGCGCGCTTGAAGCCTGTGGCGAGAGCCAGACAATCCTTCTGGAGGAGGCGCCTCCAACCGAACCTGTTCCCACTCTGAAACAGTTGAAGTACGTAGTTGGAGAAGCGCTCACCAAGTCAAGGCTCACTCAGCAACTAGATGATCTTGGCTTCACGCGCGTTGAGAGCGTGACCGAGCCCCTTCAGTACTCTTCTGCGCGCGGCAGTATCAGCTTGATGCGTCAAGACAAGGGCGTGGTCTGCATCGTGATCTCGAAAGATCAGGTCAGCGAAATCCTCGAAGTCGAAGGAGAAGGGAGCGGCTCAGGTACGCCCCTTGAATCCCTAGAAGTTGAGAATACCGTGATGATTGCGCCAACAATCCCTCCTGTACCCAAGACCACCACCTGGACGCCGCGCTCTGCACGATTTATTCCAGCAGGATCGCCATGGCGAATTCCAGAAGGCCTGGCGCTCTATCTCGGTTCGCCCGTGTGGGCGTCGCGAATTGGCTCTTTCCTATTCCTTGCCGCGTCCGCCATTGTTATCGCCGCACTCACCGCTCAACTTGTCGTTGAGATTCTCTACTGGTTTGAAATCATCAACGAGTATCCGGTTAAAGTGGGGCCGGGTGGCATCGACCCTGCAATTGCGCTCTTCTGGCAGGCAATCTGGCTCACCGCCTTCATTGGGATGATTCCGTATCTTGCCGCGAGCTACTTCACCGCTGGACGCTTGCGCGAGTGGATTGAACAGGTTGGCTATGCGGATGCGGCACGTGCACTCGCGCGACTTGAAGCGCTCGCACGACTGACCGCACAGCAAGAGGTCGCGCGAGTCTCGCTGCGCAGAGAGTACGCGCGTACCGCTGACCAGGCCGCACAGCTCGTAGAGCAGGCAGCCGCTGCAGGTTCTGCGACGGCAAAGAAGTTTGGCGAAGATCTCGCTGAAAAATCTGATCGACCGCGGCCACTCTCTGGTCGGGAGGCGGCATCACCACATCGTGAGATCTTGGGTGTCGGTGCGGATCTACCCGGAACAGATGCCGCAGGGATCTATCGCGTCTATCCGTACTACACCGCGATCCTGCGTCGCGTGTTTGCGGGAGCCATGGACTACCAGGTGCGTGAGCGTTTCGCCCGAACGCGCGGCGAATTCCACGCGGAGACCAAAGATCTCATTGCAGAGGGCGTGACGATTGTGCTGGCAGAGAAGTTGCGTGTCATCCATCGCCGCGGACTCATGGTGGGTGAGCTGGAGGAGGCAGGACAGGATCTCGGTGCCGTAGTGGCGGATGAGCTGTGGGCCGACCACACGGTCCGAACCGCCGCTCTCAACGCGTTGAGCGTCAAGCCAGCCGACCCGATCCCGCAGCTCCTTTCGCCGGGCCAGGCTCGCATGCTTGGCGAGGCGGCAACCCAGTTCGCCGTGCTCCCGCAACCGTTGGTTCGGAGTGCCTCACTCCTCAGTGAGGCCGGCGTCGGACCCGTGCTGATCTCCCAGAGCCTTGAATCGGCAGCAATCATTAGGGTAACTCCTTTCAGGGAGGGGTTCTACGATTACGGGCAGGTCCGCGGGCCAGAGGAGGAGCACAGTGCGGCGTGAAGTACGCGATCACTGGCAAGAGTTGCTCGATGCAGAGCGGCGCCCAACTGAGCGTGGTGGACAGGTGAACGCGGTGCTGAGCGCTAAGAAGATCCTTCTCTATGCAACGTTTGGTACTGCTGGCGTTGCGCTTGCGATTCCGATTGTGATCACGGCAGCGGTATTCACCGCAGGTTTGCTGCACGAAGGCGTCACCACGATTCAAGCGCTTCTCGGTCGCTAGCCCACGCTACGGGGTGATGAAGATGCGATCCCCCCACCCTGCGGTCTCAAGCGATGTAATCGTGTACGAGAGCGCATCAACGTACTCGCCGGCCGAAAGCGGGGCGGAGTCAAAGCCAACGCCAAACGAATCTGCGAGCACTTGAATAGGGCCCTCTGTGGTATCAATTGAAGTGTCAACCAGATAGACGAGTGCGCCAGCCTCTACCAAGTCCTTATCCCATCCAATTGCGCGCCGCGATTCAATCACCACGGCACGCGTAGTGCTGAGTGGAATCACGACGAGCATCACTCCGTTGCCTGACTGAAGCGCACTAATGCTTACCTCAGTCCCTTCAGTCGGCCTCACGCAAGTCACCTGTGAGTCTGTCATCCATCCCAAGCGCCATCGATTCCAACCAAGAATCGTTGGAGCGTATGAATTACTCCATCCGTAACTCATGAAGTCAAAGTAGCCGACATACGGGTGCGCCTCGCCAAAAGAATCCCCAGATTCACCGTCGTACAGGTCCTGCAGCCCAAAAACATGGCCAAGCTCGTGAGCCATGATTCGCGGGTCAACCTCTTCTTCCCACCAGTCACCACCAGTGATAATCGTGGAGAAGACTCCATCGCCTTCATCTGTGGCGATGCTTTCAGAAAGCGTCAACTGAAAGTCTCCAGCAATTCCATCCGCAAGTTCAGTTGCAAACACAGCAACGGCATCAATGTCAGTAAAGTCAATACTCGGATCAGCCTTTTTAACTGCTTCACCTACGTAATCAATAACGTTGGCGGGCTTTGCCTCCTGTTGCAACACGTTGTAGGCGCGCGATCGCTCATCCATCATGATCCAATCACCACTTGGGACAAGATCCACTGTCAGCTTCCCGTATGACATTTCTCCATAGATCTGTGACACGTGGTCTTCAATCATCGGATGCAGCTCGGAGACTGGTGAACGTCGTGCGGCATCAGGAAACTCCACATAGATCACTGCGATTCGCACGGTGCCAGTCGTCGGAACGTCGCGGTAGTCAGTGATCGGGAACCCTGCAGAGAAGATCCATTCGGATTGAGGGCGTTGCAATTTGCAGTCTGAAGCTGGAAGCGCGCCAAACACAGGTGCCTGTGATGGGAGCGGATCAGTTGGCGTGGGGCTTGGAGTTGCCCCATCGGTTGGAACACCTTCTGGACCAGGCGTTGGGTCTATGGCGCCAATGCTCCCTGCAGTCGTGATGAGGCCAACTCGATGTGCGCCGCCAACAAGGCTTGTGGCGAGTAGGAGCGCACCGAGGAACGCTCCGATACGGAGAAGTCCACGTCCGGGCGAAGGAACGTTGATCGTGGGGCGGCGGAGGGCAGTTGCAGGAGGCGCGGCGTCTTGACCGTCAAACCAGGCCTCGAAACGATCCATATCCGGCGGTTCCTTCTCCTTACATCGCGAGGGTTGCTCAGTTTGGACTGGATTCATCCTGCTCGCAAGGGCTCCTTCACCATGGGCGCACGTACAGTGCTTTCACCTTGCGGTGTGGCACGATGCACCAATGATTGAGACGGGCTACTTCGCAACGGGGTGCTTCTGGGGGGCTGAGCGACGCTTCTGGCAGGCGCCGGGGGTGGTCGAGACCGCCGTGGGCTACATGGGCGGCACCAAGGCATCGCCTACCTATGAAGACGTCTGCACGGGGAGCACGGGGCATGCGGAGATGGTGCGCGTGCGCTTCGATACGGCGGTGATGTCGTATCGGAAGCTGCTCGAGCTCTTCTGGGAGGTGCACGATCCCACCACGCTGAATCGGCAGGGGAACGACGTGGGGACGCAGTACCGAAGCGCCATCTACTACGTGGGGGATTCGCAGCGCGAGGCGGCCGAATCCACCGCGGCACTCTATGGTGCGGCGATCGCGGCCGAGGGGCACGGCCCGATCACGACGCAGATCACGTCCGCTGAGGGCCACGAGTTCTGGGAGGCCGAGGAGTATCACCAGCGATACCTGGAGAAGAATCCAAAAGGCTACGACTGCCACGCCAACACGGGGGTGCGCTTCCCTTCAGAGCTTGCCCCGGAGATCGTGGTAAGCGGGCAGTATCCGGTGGTCATTAATGAAGACGAGCTGCGCTCGCGCGTGGACGAGCTCTCGTTCGAGGTGCTGCGCCGCGCCGCAACGGAGCAGCCGTTCGTTGGCGAGTACACGGACACCGAGACCGTTGGCGTGTACTCCTGCAAGGCGTGTGGCAACGAACTCTTCCGCAGCGAGACCAAGTTCCACTCAGGCTGCGGCTGGCCGTCGTTCTATGCGCCAACGTCTGCGGATGCGGTTGAGCTGATCGAAGATCGCTCGCTCGCACCGCGCATTCGCGTGGAGGTCCGCTGCGCCAAGTGTGGCTCGCACATGGGCCACGTCTTCAAGGGCGAAGGCTACGACGTCCCCACCGATCAGCGCTGGTGCATCAACAGCGTCTCGCTCGTCCTGAAGTCGAAGGCGTAGCGACGTGGCACTGACCATCGGCATTGTTGGTCTTCCGAACGTGGGCAAGAGCACGCTCTTCAACGCGCTCACCAAGAACAACGTGCTCGCCGCGAACTATCCGTTCGCAACGATCGAGCCGAACGTTGGCGTGGTGAACCTGCCTGATTCGCGTCTGGAGGTGCTCGCCAAGATCTTCGGCTCTGAGAAGATCTTGCCGGCGCCGGTCTCGTTTGTCGACATCGCCGGCATCGTGCGCGGCGCATCAACGGGCGAAGGGCTCGGCAACAAGTTCCTCTCGCACATTCGCGAAGCGGATGCGATTGCGCAGGTGGTGCGCGGCTTCACCGACGAAGACATCATTCACGTCGACGGAAAGGTGGACGCCAAGAGCGACATCGGCACCATCAACACCGAACTGCTCTTTGCGGACCTCGAGACGTTAGAGAAGTCGCGCGCTCGTTATGAAAAGGAAGTGAAGGGGAAGAAGATGGACGCGGAGGTGTTGACCGTGGTCGACGCCGCCGTTGCTGCGTTGAATCGTGGTGAGCCGCTCTCCACCACTGGACTTGATCTCTCGTTGATCAAGGAGCTCGGCCTGTTGACGGCGAAGCCGATCATCTACGTCTTCAACGTGGACGAGGCGGTACTGACCTCACCGGCAAAGCGCGCCGAACTCGCCGCGCTCGTGGCGCCATCGGAGGCGGTCTTCTTGGACGCGAAGATCGAATCGGAACTCGTGGACATGTCCGAGAGCGAAGCGGCGGAGCTGCTCGCCTCCATGGGGCAGAGCGAGTCGGGACTGCATCAGCTGGCGCGCATCGGTTTTGGCGCGCTCGGGCTGCAGACGTACCTGACGGCGGGACCAAAGGAGGCGCGCGCCTGGACGATCAAGAAGGGCTGGACCGCACCGCAGGCGGCGGGCGTGATCCACACCGACTTCCAGCGCGGCTTCATCAAGGCCGAGATCGTCTCGTTCGACGACCTTGTTGCCGCAGGCTCCATGAACGCCGCCAAGGCGGCAGGCAAGGTGCGCATGGAGGGGAAGGACTACGTGATGCGCGACGGCGACGTGGTGGAGTTCCGCTTCAATGTCTGACCGGGCTGCGGCCCGACGCACGCGCTATCTCAGTGAGGCGGATGTTGCAGCACTACTGCCATCCGTTCCTGAACAGATCGACGTGGTCGCGGATGCGCTGAGACAGGTCGCCGAACGTCGCGCACACCAGCCGCCGAAGATCGCACTACCCGCCGGTTCTGACGGGCGCTTCTTTCATCTGATGCCTGCAGTTGTTCGCGCGGGCGGCGGCCAGGTTGCCGGCGCGAAGTGGATCAGCGGCGGTGGCGGACTGCCGATCGACGGACTGGTGATCCTGGAAGATGAGCGTGGTGCGACGCGTGGGCTTGTCGCGGCTGCTGGACTGACTGCTGCGCGTACGGCGGCGGTGAGTGGTGCCGCGATCCGTGTTGCTCGGCGGGGGCTTGGTCCAGTTGCGCGCGTGGCCTTCCTTGGCGGCGGTGTGCAGGCGCACTCGCACCGTGCGTTGCTGGCGGCGGAGCACCCTGCCGCCTCGGTTACGTTCCTGACACGTCGTAGCGCGAGTGAGCTGCCGCTGCGCGCTGGCGATCGCGTGGCAGAGAACGCTGAGGAGGCACTGCGCGACGCGGATCTGCTGATCACTGCCGCCGCATTCGGCACGGAGGCACGCGCACTGCCACTCGGCCTCCTGGCGCCTGACGCCACGATCATCGCGATCGACTACGCGACGAGTATCCGCGGCGAAGATCTTGCCCTGCTCCGCGCGCACCGCCCCGTGCGCCTGATGACGGACAGTGCGGAGCAGTTCAACGCCACGCGCGCGGCGGGGAAGTTGGACGGCTGGCCCGAGATCTCCGAGGAGATCGGCGCCAGTGGAGGCGCTGAATACGCGGGGACAACGGTCGTGAACCACCTCGGCATCGCCGCATGTGACCTGCTCCTCGCCGATCTGCTCCTTGCGCGCGCAGAGGAGCGTGGGATCGGTACGCTGCTCGGGTGAGCAGGTCGTTCCAACTTCGACTCGATCCCAGCGCGCCACCCGCCGCGAGTGGGGACGCGATCGAAGTGCTCGACTATCACACGGCGGGAGAGCCATTCCGAATCGTCGTCTCTGGTTATCCAGAGCTTCCTGGGCGAAATATCCTGGAGCGCAGGCGCGCCGCGTTGGAGCACCACGACGAGCTGCGCAAGATGCTGATGTGGGAGCCGCGCGGACACGCCGACATGTACGGCGGCATCCTGGTGCCGCCGGATCATGCCGAAGCGCAGGTTGGCGTGCTCTTCATGCACAACGAGGGCTATTCGACGATGTGCGGGCACGGCACGATTGCTCTGGCAACCGCACTGATCGAAACCGGTGCGATCACGTGCGTTGGCCCTGAGACGCTGATCGGCATCGACGCGCCGTGCGGGTTGGTGCGCGCAACAGCGTATGTGGATGCGGCGGAGCTTGCGGCGGCACGTGCCGCAGAACGCACGCCCCGTGTACGCGAGGTGCGCTTTGAGAACGTCCCTTCGTTCGCCGCGGCGTTGGATGTGCCACTTGACGTCCCTGGATTTGGACGCGTGCTCATTGACGTCGGATACGGCGGCGCCTTCTACGCGCTGATCAGTGCCGCTGCACTCGGACTTGAGATGCGCGCCGAAAACGCAGCCGCAATTGCTGCGGCAGGCCGCGCGATCACCGACGCTGGTCGCGCCGCACTGCGCGCAGGTGGCGAACTCGCTGGTGCGCTCGGCGTGAAACACCCCGAGGCAGACGATCTCTCCTTCTTGTACGGCACGATCATCGATGGGCCGCCAGAGGATCCTGCGCACCATTCGCGCAATCTCTGTCTCTTCGCCGAAGGAGAGGTCGATCGCTCACCTACAGGCTCAGGCGTTTCGGCGCGCCTCGCCGTGTTGCACGCACGTGGACTCGTCGCTACCGGCCAAGAGATCGCGATTGAGTCGATCCTCGGTCGCGAGTCTGTTTTCGTTGGACGAGTTGCGCGCACTGAGCAGTGGGCCGGCCGCAACACAGTGATCCCCGAAGTGCGCGGCAGTGCACACATGACAGGGAGCGCACGATTCGTTCTGGATGCAGACGATCCGATCGGCCGCGGGTTTCTGATCGCGCGCTGAAGCTTCTGCTCAAGTGTCCACGCTACTGATCGTCAACCCCGCCGCAGGCGGCGGCCGCGCGGCACGCGCGCTCGATCGCGTCCTTGAAGCGCTTGCGCCGCTTCGCCCATTTGATGTGTTCGTGACGCAGCCAGGCTTAGAGCGCCCCGCGGAGTCTGCGGCGTGTGATGCGGTGCTCGCGGGTGCCACGCACATCTTGGTCCTAGGTGGAGATGGAACTTCGAGTCAGGTACTGAACGGCATCTACACCGCAGGTGGCACCGAGTCACTTGCGCGAGTCTCGCTGGGGTTGCTGCCGGCGGGGACGGGGCGCGATTATGCGCGTTCGGCGGGGATCGCACGCGATCCCGTGGCCGCCGCGCGGGCGCTCGCGCGCGGCGTTGCGGCACGCCGCGTGGATGTCGGTGCGATCGAGTTCCCCGACGGACGCACGCGACTCTTCTTGAACGTTGCGTCGTTCGCTGTCAGCGCGCAGATTGCACACGCGCTTGAGGAGTATCCGCAGCTGAAGCGTCGCGCAGGTGCCGTGGCGTTCGGTCTCGCCACCGTGCGTGCGGGGCTGCGCTACGCGCCGGTTGAGACGGAGCTGCGCGTGGACACGCAGGCGGTGCAGCGTGGTCCAACGGCGGCGGTGGCCATTGCGAACGGTGGCTGGTTCGGCGGCGGGATGCACGTGGCACCGGGCGCGCGGATCGACGACGGTCTCCTTGAAGTGGTTCGGTTCGGAGATCTGGCGCGCCGCGATTTTGTGATCAGCCTGCCGCGCCTCTACAGAGGGACGCACTACACGCACCCTCACGTGCGCCACTCTCAAGGCGCGGAGATCCTTGCCGCACCCGGCGTCGGCGTCACCCAGCCTATTGAGATTGAGACGGACGGCGAGATCGCGGGTGCGCTTCCTGCGCGTTTCTCGCTCCTCCCTGCCGCGCTCTCGCTCCTCGCCTGAGCACGCTTTAGCGACAGGGCTATCCAAAGCCTGATTCATGATGGATACTCCGTATCCAGCCAGGGCGTGGTCCCGGGCACCCACGAGGGGGACGAGATGGACGCAACGGAGATCCTGAAGAGCAACGCCGCCGCGGCCGCCGCCGCTGACGCTGCCTGGGTGAACCCGCGCGACCCCGCGAAGGCAGTCGGTCTCGACGGGCTTCCGCTGCGCAGTCGACGCGCCCCAACGTGGAAAGGCGTCCCCAACGAGCAGTGGGATGACTGGCGCTGGCAGCTTTCGAATCGCGTCAACACCCTCGAAGAGATCGGCGAGATCTTGGAGCTCACAGACGACGAGCGCGAAGGGCTCTCCGCCGACGGGAAGTTCCGCGTGGACATCACGCCGTACTTCATCAGCCTCATTGACCCGAAAGATCCGAAGGATCCGATCCGCCGCCAGGTGATTCCGGTTGGCTCCGAACAGCAGGCGTTCACCGCGATGATGGAAGACTCACTCGGCGAAGATCGGCACTCGCCAGTGCCTGGCCTTGTGCACCGCTATCCGGATCGCGTGCTGATGCTCGTCACCACGCAGTGCGCCTCGTACTGCCGCTACTGCACGCGATCGCGCATCGTTGGTGACCCAACACAGAACTTCAACTCCAAGGATCACGAAGCGCAGCTCGACTATCTGCGACGCACGCCGCAAGTGCGCGACGTGCTGATCAGCGGTGGTGACGGGCTGACCCTTGCGCCGAAACTCTTTGAGAAGATCCTGCGCGGCCTGCGCGACATTCCGCATATTGAGATCATCCGCATCGGGTCGCGCGTTCCTGTCTTCATGCCACAGCGCATTGACGATGAACTCTGCGAGATGCTGGCCAAGTACCACCCGCTCTGGATGAACCTGCACTTCAACCACGAGCAGGAGATCACGCCAGAAGTTTCGCGCGCCGTTGACAAGCTGACACGCGCGGGAATTCCAGTTGGCAACCAGTCCGTGCTCCTTGCTGGTGTGAACGACTGCGTGCACATCATGCGCAAGCTGGTGCACAAGCTCGTGGAGAATCGCATCCGTCCGTACTACATCTACCAGTGCGACTTGGTGGAAGGCTCCGGCCACTTCCGCACGCCAGTTGGGAAGGGGCTTGAGATCATTGAAGGGCTGCGTGGACACACGTCGGGATACGCGGTGCCAACGTATGTCATTGATTCACCGGGCGGCGGCGGAAAGATTCCGGTGATGCCGAACTATCTGATCTCGTACAGCGACCATAAGGTTGTGCTGCGCAACTACGAGGGCTACATCAGCACGTACGAAGAGCCAGAGCACTACACGCGCCACGACGCGTCCAAGTGCGCCGACTGTCGTGCCGCGCGACCGGAGCCAGGGCAGGAGGGCGTCTACGGGCTGCTCGCCGGTCATCAGATGTGGATCGAACCGAAAGGCCACGCCGAGATTCACTCGCGTGGCAACACCGAAGCGCATCGGCTGCAAGATCCGTCCAAGTGGCAGCCGCTCGGCATCGGCGGCGCGATCGAGGGGAGCGCTGGCGCACCGCTAAAGGTGCTTCAGGCAACCGCCGCCGCGCAGGATCTTCCGCCTGGAACCGAGGAGCGCCCAAAGGAGGGGGAGCCGACCGCCGCCGCACACGGGGAGCTGCTCTAACAACTCGCGCGTCTGGGATACTCAGCGCATGAGTGATGCATCGCACCTTCCGCAACCACCCGTGATCGCCGAAGCGCGATCGCCATTCACCGCCGTGCGCGTTGCGGCGCTGCTGCTCGCGCGACCGCGCGGCTTCGGCGAACGTGTGGCGGCGGTTGCGGATGCGCTGAACGCCGCGCATACCGACTGGCTCTTCGAAACGCGCGTGGTTGCAGACGAGTTGCTGCAACTGCAGTCCAACTGGTTCTCCGACTTTCGCACCACTACCGGCTTTGCGCTGAAGGACTCGCCGAACGGCACGCTGCTGCACCTGGAAGATTCGTCGCGCATGAGCGGTTGGCTGCAGCGACAAGTTGAGAAGGCCGACGCCGCCTGCCGCGCCGAGCTCGACTCGTTTGCGCGGACCGACCGTGTCGCCGGCGACCGATGAAGCGCGAAGACCTCATCGCGCAGACTCGCCGCCTCTTGGAGGAGGGCGAGCGCATTGATCGTTCGCCTTCGCGTGCCGCGCTCAACACTTGGCTCGCCGCGAGTGACGCACTCCTCTCGGAGGCGTGGGGATCCATGGATCGCTACCACCTGTCATGGCTGGAGGTGGGCCGCATCGCACAACCGCTTCGTGGCCGTGAGATCAGCGCGGACGAAGAGGCTCACGAGATTCGGAGTGTGGTCAGTGCCAAGGGTGCGGTGCTGCGCGCCTCACTCGATGCAGTTGAGCGCCTCGGGATGCCTTTCCTTGGCGAGACGCGCGGCCGCGCCGCAGAGGAGAAGAGTGGCCTGCCAGATCACCTCCATGAAGCGCCACACGGCCTGGTTGGCGGCGCGAGCGCGCTGCAGTCCGCCATTGATGCCGCGCGCAAAGAGGCGGCGGCGCACGAAGATCACGCGCTCAACCGGAAGAGCACGCCGCGTAAGAGCGACCGAACGGATCTCTGGTAAGGCCGGGTACAGCCGGGCCGAGGCCTCCCTTGAGCACGAATCCGCTCAAGAGGGGCCTGATTTGACCCTGCGTACGCCTGTTTTGGCCTGGTGGCAACAATCCAAAAAGTGTCTTGAAATCCCCCTCTTTCGGGCTACCCTGAGCGGGACTGGAGAGTTGCCGTTTGGCAGCTTGCGTTCAGTCAGATAAGGGAGGTAGTTGCAACATGGCACTACGAGAGCGGGTACAGAGCTGGGGTGGCTTCTTGGCCTCCATGGTCGTACCCAACATTGGGGCGTTCATCGCCTGGGGGTTGATCACGGCCCTCTTTATTCCAACGGGCTGGTTGCCGAATGAGACCTACTCCAAGTTGGTCGGTCCAATCATCGTCAACCTGCTTCCAATCCTCATCGGCTACACCGGTGGCTCCGTCATTTACGGACACCGCGGAGGCGTGATCGGCGCTGTGGCAACGATGGGAGCCGTCGTCGGCTCTGGCATTCCTCAGTTCTTGGGCGGCATGATCATGGGGCCAACGGCCGCATGGTTGCTCAAGAAGCTGGACGATGTACTTGCACCACGAGTGCCGGTTGGATTCGAGTTGCTGGTGAACAACTTTGCACTCGGTATCCTCGGTCTCTTCATCACGCTTGCCGCCCAGACGGCGGTTGGGCCTGCGGTTGAAGCGGTGAGCAACGTATTCGGATCCGCGGTGAGCGGTCTCGTAGACGCGGGACTTCTGCCACTCGCAGCGCTCATCGTTGAGCCTGCGAAGGTGCTCTTCTTGAACAACGCGCTCAACCTCGGCGTGCTGGCACCACTCGGTGCAGCAGCAGCAGCTGAGAGCGGGCGCGCGATTCACTTCTTGCTCGAAACCAATCCAGGGCCAGGGCTCGGTCTCTTGCTTGCCTATTGGTTGGTTGGCAAGGGGTTCATGAAGGACTCCGCACCAGGATCGATCATCATCCACTTCTTCGGTGGAATTCACGAGATCTACTTCCCGTACGTCCTTGCGCACCCGATCATGTTGGGCGCGCTGCTTGCGGGTGGTATGACGGCTGACACCTGGTTCATGGTGACGGACGCTGGCCTGGTGGCAACACCTTCGCCAGGCTCGATCTTCGCCTACCTCGCCGTGATCCCACAAGGGTGGCACGTGCAGGTACTCGGTGGAGTTGCACTCGGCGCGATCGCTTCGTTCCTTGTTGGTTCGGCGATCCTCCGTGCGATTCCAGTGAAGCAACCGAAGGCACTCGCGAAGGCGGGCAAGTCGGGGATCCCCGGACTGGCCTAAGCGCCGAACGTTTCGCGTTGAACGAGCGGCGGAGACCGGGGCCGAGAGGCACCAGTCTCCGCCGCTCATATATTCGTAATATTGACCTGGGCTCCGTGGAGAAGATTTTAGTGAGGTGGTGACATGGCAAAGTCCATAAAAGGAAAGGCAATCGAAGAGATTGTTGTTGTGTGCGAAGCCGGTATCGGCTCAAGCCTCATGACGGTGAACTGGATTAAGAAAGAGCTGAAGAAGCTGAAGGTTGAAGGCATTGACGTGTATCACTCTGCCGCAAGTCGCGTCGACGAAGATGCCACCTTCATCGTCTGCCACGAAGCGTTTGAGGCGTCGGTGAAGAAGCGTGCAAAATCTGCCGTGATCGTGACGTTCAAATACTTCCTGAACGATCCTGTCCTTGCGAAACTGGTCGCGGACATTGCGGCCGGAAAAACAATTACATCAAGCTAGGGAAGCCTCGTTACTCAAGCCTAGATCCCAACCCAGTTCGGTAATCGCAAGGAGTCAGATGTCAGGAATCATCCTCCCCTCGCGTGTGCGCCTTGGTCACGAAGCGGTTGATCGCAGCGATGCGATCCGTCGCGCCGGGGATCTCCTCGTGGCGGATGGTTGCGTCCCGGACTCATACGTGAACGGGATGCTTGCGCGCGAAGAGATCATGAGTACGTTTGTGGGGAAGGGCATTGCGATTCCCCACGGGCTGGAACCTGACATGGCAACCGTCCGCGCCGCGGGCGTATCGGTCCTCCGGCTTGCGCAACCGGTGGTCTGGAACGACGCAGGCGATCTGGTGCGCATCGTCTGCGGGATCGCGGCAACCGCGGAGGAACATCTCAACGTGCTTTCCGCACTGGCGGAGGTGCTCGATGATGAGACCGCGCTCGCCAGGCTGTTGGAAACTTCGGACCCTATAGAGGTCGTGCGGATCCTCGACCCTCAGGTGGCCTCGTGAAGCAGAGAGTTTCTCCTTGCGAGATGATGGAGGAGCAATGAGCAGCAACCAGCTTCCAACCACTTCGCTCGGCTGGAACCTGTACGGATCTGGCTTTGAGAACCTCGGACGTGGCGGTCGGCCGGAGCAGCTCCCGGTGGCACAGCCAGGGCCAAACGAACTGCTTGTACGAGTTGATTGTGTCTCGCTCTGCTTCAGCGACCTCAAAGTCCTGGCTGCTGGTGACCAACATCCGAAACTTCTTGGACGCGATCTCAAGTCCAACCCAACCCGACTCGGCCACGAGGCTGCGGTAACGGTGATTGCGGCAGGGTCGAACCTTGGGGCGCGGTACCCGGTTGGGAGTCGGTACGCCGTTCAGCCCGACGTATATGTCAACGGAAAGAGCACCGCATACGGTTACGTGATCTCAGGTGCGTTGACGCAGTATCACCTGATGGGTCCAGAGATGATTGAGAGCGCAGAGGGAACCTATCTCATCCCGGTAGACACGGGCTTCAGCGCGGCTGCAGCAGCGCTCACCGAGCCGTGGGCCTGCGTGGATGCCGCATATACACAGCGACGCCGGCTCACCCCCCTTGAAGGCGGCCGCGCGCTCATTGTTGTTGCGCAAGGGTTTTCGGGAGATGTGATCTGGACACACGGCGCCGCGTCACCACGTCAACTCGTCATCTCTGGCGCGTCGGACACCTTCGCTGCGCACTTGACGCGAAACCTGCACCCCGATTGCACCGTTACTCGAACCCCAGTGATTGAGCTTGATGCGATCCCTGCGTTCATTAAAGAGAACGGCGGCGGATTTGACGATGTGATCAGCATTGGCGAGCGTGATCCAAAACGCCTGGCTGCCCTTCTTGGCGCAGTTGCGTTTCGAGGCACATTCAATCTCGTTGGACGCGTTGATGGCGCGCTGAACGTAGAGATTGATGCAGGTCGCGTGCACTATGACTACATTGCAATCCTTGGGACTGAAGAGGTTGACCTTGGTGACGCGTACGGTGAAACGCGAAATCGCGCCGAACTTCGATCTGGTGGAAGCATGGTGGTGATCGGTGCTGGCGGACCAATGGGCCAAATGCACGTACAACGAGCCATTGAGATGGATGGCGGCCCACGAGTCGTTGTAGGCGTTGACGTAAGTCACCAGCGACTGGAAGTGCTTCGTGAACGGTTTGCGCCCCTCGCCACCTCACGTGGCAAGGCGCTCGTTGTCCTTGAATCTGACAACGCAGCGCCAGTGCGGAAGTCGCTGGCAGAGCTGGGCTTCGCGAACGGCGCCGATGATGTGGTGGTGTGCGTAGCGGCCCCTGCGGTCATTGAAGATGCTGCAACACTGTTGCGCCCAGACGGGATGTTGGTCATCTTCGCGGGCGCCAAGATTGGCACCATGACGCGCGTTGATATTGCACCCGTTGCCTCATCAGCTCGTCAGTACACCGGGACGTCAGGTTCAAGCTTGGATGACCAGATCGGTATTGTGAATCGAGCGCTGAAGGGGCAGCTCTCACCTGGACGCTCTGTTGCAGCGGTTGGCGGAATCGAGTCGGCGGCAGAGGGACTCACGGCGCTGAAAGAGGGTCGATTTCCGGGCAAGATCGCCATCTTCCCGCAACTTGTTGGTCTGCCACTCCAATCAGTGGATGAACTTGTAGCAACGTTCCCCTCGGTTGACGCTGCCATGGGCACGGCAAAGATCTGGAACCTTGAAGCAGAAGACGCACTCTTCAGTGCATTGGGGGTGGCACGATGAACAAGCGACGCGAGATGCAAAGGAGTCCGATCTACTCAACTCAGCGCGGCGTGGTTGTAGGCGCAGCGATCGGACTCTACATGGGCATCTTCTTCCGCCCGAGCCGCGAACCTGATCTCGGATTTGTCTTTGGCTTGATAGTGGTTGCAACGCTGGTAACGGTTGGGCTTCGACTCGCTCGAAAGACCATTACGCGAGCCAACCTAGCGCGGGAGTCGCTACGCTCATTTGCGCTCTACTTCTTTGCGCTGCTCTCGCTTGAAGGGCGGCACTATGTGCTCAACGCTGCAGGTCCTGTGGTGCTCGTGATCTTTACAACGGGGCTTGGCGCACTGATCGGATACATCTGGGTGAATTTTGGAGGGAGCGTGCGTAACTTCGGTGAAACGTCAACAGACGAAAAGGATCGATAGCGATCGTGGCGCGACCAGGTGGCGACCTCGAGGGACCGTTTGATCAGTACGCGCAACACCAGTTCAAGGGAGCGCCCGCCGCAGTAGCAGAGGCGCTCGCCGCAGGGGCAAAGAAGCTCGGGGCGCACATCAAGCTCCTGGACCCTGATGCCGGCCGTGTAGAGGCGCAGTTCGACAAGAAGATGCGCGGAAAGATCCTTGGCGATCGCAGTTGGGTTGAGGTTCAGATCACATCAACGGCCGGCACAGCCACGTGCAGCCTGTACGCCTTCCCCTTGAACGCGGTCGGTCAGAAACTCATGTTCGGCGCACGCGACGGGGTCGTGGACGCGGTGATCGAAGCGCTCTGGGAAGAGACCGAGCTCGCCCTCCGTGGCGGCTGAACCTCGCCTGCTGCTCGTTCGCCACGGCGAGAGTGAAGCGAACGTTGCCGGAGTGCTCCAGGGTCAGAGCCACGGTGCACTCACTACGAACGGTCGTAAGGCTGCCTCTCAGCTTGCGGCGCGCCTCGCGAACCTTGCTGCAGACGAACGTCCAACGTCGGTGCTCTCAAGCGATCTCCACCGAGCAGCGGAGACGGCACGCATCATTGCCGGTCCACTCGGGCTGACTCCAGAGCCAACGTCAATCGCGCGCGAATGGAACGTTGGCGTGTTAGACGGTAGTCCCGCCTCCGTACTCCACGAGGCGGTTCTGGCGTCATCACTGCCGTACTGGGACTTTCTCCCGAGTGGCGGAGAGAGCCTGCGCGCAGTTCGCGATCGTGCGTCAACGCTGGCCGAGATGATTCAGGGTGAACTGCGTGACCCAGCACTCGCGCCGAAGCGTCTGCGCACCGCGCTGGTGACCCATGGCGACTTTATCCGTATGATGCTGAGCATGACAGAAGAGTTGCCGATTGAGGACGCAGTCAAGCTTGTGCTCCGAAACACTTCCATCACCGAACTTGCACTCGTAGATCGTTCGTGGCGAATAGTTCGCATTGATGATGCGGATCACGTAGAAGAGTAGGGAGGGCATAGATCGTGGAGCAACTACGCATCGGAGTGATTGGTCTAGGTGAGATAGGCGGCGCGCACTGCGCAAGCATTGCGACCCTACCACAAGCACAACTCGTTGCGGTGGCAGACTTGCGCACCGAGGTGGCGGCAAAGGTTGCGGCGTCATACGGCGCAACCGCATACGGCACCGCGGACGAACTGCTTGCCCACCCGGGCCTCGACGCCGTGATCATTGCGCTCCCCGATCATCTCCATCGCGCGGCCGCTGAAGCTGCTGCGGCGGCAGGGAAGGCAATGCTCGTAGAGAAGCCGCTGGCGGTGGACGCTGAAGATGCACGCGCAATCGTTCGCGCGGCCGACGCGGCGAAGACGTTCCTGATGGTTGGCTTCACCGTGCGCTACTTCCCGCAGTATCTTCGCGCGCGCCAGGCGGTGCAGGCTGGCGAACTCGGTACCGTCGTCAGTGCCTTCGCGCGCAGGGTCAACATCGTCACGCAGACCGATCGCATTGCTGGTCGCGTTGGCGTGCTTCACTTTCTTGCCGTCCATGATTTTGACGCGTTGCGTTGGGTGATTGGAGACGAAGTAGCCTCGGTGCATTGCGTGAGCGCAACCTCAGCCCCGCTTGCGCATGACGTTGAGCACGAAACATTCACTACGTTGAAGTTCAAGAAGGGTGCGATCGCATGCGTGCAGGCAGGTTGGTATCTGCCGACGACGCATCCGGCAGGCTTCGATTTCCGTTTGGACCTCACTGGTCGCGAGGGGAGCCTCAACCTTTCCATGATGGAGCAGGGGATCTCGATCCATGGCAAGGGCGGGACGAGCTATCCGTATATGGCAAGCCCTCTGATTGCCGAAGATCGCGACTTTGTTGATCGCGTGCTAGCGGGCCAACCCTCTTCAATCACTGGTGCGGACGGACTTGCGGCCGGTGCGATCGTGGATGCAGCGCTCGAATCTATTGCCACCGGTCGCGTCATTCAGCTCTAGGTGATGAGTCGCGCCGCAAGCGGTCAGCGTCCCGCCGCAGCGGCAGTGGATATTGGCGGAACCAAGATCTCGGCCGCCGTCGTGAGCGAAGACGGGACGCTGTTCGGGTTTGTGACCCGCCCCTCTCGCGGTGTTGCCCCCGACCGCGCACTCGAGTTGCTCGTTGAAGATCTTGGCAACGCCACGCGCGAGGCGGCCAGCGCAGGCCTCACGATTACAACGCTCGGCATTGGTGCAACAGGACGCCACGATCGGCACGCGGGCACCCTTGGCGCAATTGACGCAGTGCTGCCCAGTTGGGGCGGAAGCGATCTCCCACGCACGCTTGCAAGCAAACTCTCGCTCCCTCTCGGCGCGCTGGTAAACGATGCCGATGCTGCGGCGGCCGCGGAGGGCCGCGCCGGAGCTGGTCGCGCAGCGGACCCTGCTGTTGTGGTGACGTTGGGAACCGGGATCGGTGTTGCAGTGCTCCGCGGCGGTCAACTCGTCTCAGGCGCAGACGGTGCGCACGGTGAGTTTGGACATATCACCATCGCCCTTGATGGACCGCTCTGCATGTGCGGCGCACACGGTTGCTGGGAGACCCTTGCAGGTGGCGGTGCGATCGAGCGCGCCTGGATGAGCAGCGAGCGTGAGGGTGGCGCATCCAACACGACGCAACACTCCGCTGCTGAGATCTTTGACCTTGCTGATGCTGGCAACCGCGCGGCGCAGACGATCGTTGATCGTGCCGTTCGAGCTACGGCACTTGGCGTTGCGAACATCGCGGTCGCGCTCGCCCCCGAAGTGATCGTCATTGGAGGCGGCCTTTCCGCGCGTTGGTCGCGGTACGAGCCTCATGTGAGCGCGGAGATCAGGCGGCGAGCGCCGATCATGAGCGTAACTCCTCGTGTCGTGTTGGCCACATTTGGACCTAACGCCGTACTTGCTGGCGCTGGCATGCTTGCGCTCGACTCGCGCGCAGTTGATACCGTTGTGGCGAAATGAGTGGAGATAACAGACCACGCTTCAGCGTTGCAGAGTTGCAGCGGATTCTGCGCGGCGGGTTGATTGTCTCCTGCCAGGCGCTTGAACACGAGGCGCTTCATGGCGCTGAGATCATGGCGCGGATGGCGTTGGCCGCCGTTGAAGGTGGCGCAGTTGCCATTCGTGCAAACTCACCTGAAGATGTTGCCGCCATCCGCGCGCGTGTCACGGTACCGGTCATTGGGCTATGGAAACGCGATCTCCCTGGATTCGATGTGCGCATCACGCCACGAATCGCCGACGCGTTGGCACTCGTTGACGCGGGGGCAGACGTTGTCGCGCTGGATGCAACTTCTCGTCCTCACCCTGAAGGTCGGGGAGACGAGATCGTTGCAGCGCTTGTTAAACAAACAGGGACGCCGCTCTTGGCCGACATCTCTAACGTCAGCGAAGCGGTCGCGGCAATTAAGGCGGGCGCTGCGTTCGCAGCAACCACGCTATCTGGATACGTTGGTGCAGCGGTACCCGAAGAACCTGATCTGGCACTCGTTGCTACAACTGCAGCGGCTATCGGACCAGAACGAACTATTGCGGAGGGGCGCTACCGCACCGCTGCGCACGTTGCGGCGGCACTTCGCGCAGGGGCACTTGCGGTCTGTGTTGGAGGCGCAATTACTCGACCCGCCGAGATCACGCAGCGGCTGTTGAAAAATCTACAACGCGAGACGCGTTAGTCGGTCAGCGGTTCGGTCGGCATCGCCGTGCCGGGCTGCTGCACCTTCGCCGCCGCCCATGCAACGGCGCTGCGCAGTGCAGCAGTTGGATCCGCTCCCTCTGTCAGCGCGTAGAGGAACGAAGCGAGCAACACATCACCGGCACCCACGGTGCTGCGCACCACCGCCTTACGTGCGCCGGTTTGAACTGGCACGCGGCCTCCTTTTTCAAGGTACACCGCCCCATGTTCCCCAAGGCTCAACAGCACAGACTTAGCGCCAAGGTTTGTGAGCTCCAACGCGGCTCGCCCAGCGCTTGTCTGGTCAACGACGTCAAACCCAACCACCGCCGCAGCCTCCTCACCATTCGGCTTCACCAGGTCGGCTCCCGACTCCACCGCAACCCGAAGCGCCTCTCCGCTGCAATCGACCGCGATACGTGCGCCGCTGGCGTGACTCACCTCAACGGCACGACGAATCCATGTAGCGTCCATTCCCGTGGGGAGGCTCCCACCTACGATGACCCACGCGCCGCCACGCGCCGCCCCAGCGATTGCGTTGAGGAGTGCCTCACCTTCGCTTTGGTTGATGGGCCCGCCGCGCATGTTGACCTTTGTGGTGACCCCGTCTTCTGAGGTGATTGCAACGTTGGCCCGCAGCGTCGCATTCACGCGTGTTGTGCGGAGGTCAATGGTGCGCGGGAAGCCGGTGATCCAGGAACCTCCCCCATCGGATGGCAGCGCGACGACAGCGGTTACGTCGCCGCCGAGTTGCGCGAGCATCCGCGCAACGTTCGCACCCTTGCCGCCAGAATCGAAGCGTGACAGGGATGCAACGTTGACCCCGCCAACGTGCAGGCGCTCCACCTCCAAGGTGAGATCAAGCGCAGGATTGGGCGTGACCGTGACGAAGCGTGCCATGAGACAATGCTACCCTTATTGCTATGAGCCACCCACTGCACGGCGCACGACCGCTGGACACTCGCGCAGGCTTCCCTGAGGCCGCCGCGCAGATCAGCGCGCGCTGGAGCGAAGTGGCAGATCGCGGCATCATCGCCGCTGTGGAACTGAATCCAGAACTACGCGATCGCGTGGGCGAGCTCGGCCTGCGGCACCTGCTGCGCGACGCCGAGGTGGTGCTGCAGAAGCTCAGCGAGAGCGTTGGCGCGGGGAGCCTCGGTCCGCTGAGGAACTTCACCGAGCACGCCACGGCGACGTGGCGCCGCCGGCGCATCTCTATGGATGACGTCACCGACCTCTATGAAGGGCTGCGCGTCGCCGTGGCGGCAACGATCACCGGCGAAGCGGCTCAGTTCGCGGACCAGGCGCTGAGTGAAGGGATCGCGGTCCTGAAGTGGCACCGTCGACTCGGCGGCGACACGAGGAAGCGAAACCGCATCCTCAAGGCCATCTACAAAGGGGCGTGAGATGACGATCAAGTGGGTGAAGAGCGATCCGTTGGTGATGAACGGCGAACCGTTCGTGTATGGCACGCGACTTACCGTGCGCCGGCTCCTCGAACTTCGCGCAAGCGGCTATGATGTTCGGCAGCTCATGACAGAGATGCCAGAGTTGCGTGTGGTGGGAATCGCACGAGCATACGAGTTTGCTGCGGCGAACCGCGAGCACTACTCAGAGTTCTTTGACGGCAACGGTCAACTGCGCGGTCCAGGACTTACGCCTGCCGAAGCGGCACTAGTCTGAGGTGACTGCATGACCGAAGAGACACTCGCCGCTCCAACGGCCTTTGACGCGCAGAAGCGTGCCACCGAACTTGCAATCTTGGATGCGCTGCGCTCTGTGGTCGATCCAGAGATTGGAATGAATGTCGTCGAACTTGCGCTTATCCGCCAGGTGCTCGTGGGCGAGACGGAGTCCGAAGTAAAGATGATCCTCACCACACCCTTCTGTCCGTATGCAGGTTCCATGCTCGCGCAGGTGAAAGAGGCGGCGGAGTCCGTCCTTGAACATCCAGTGAAAGTGACGCTCCTCGCCGAGCGCTGGGATCCGAAAGACGCTGGGCTCGCCTGGTGAGTGGCAATTCGAAGAGCGATTCAAGCGGCGACGGCCAGCGCGACACGACGCTTCCGCCCAGCAAGGTTGCGACCGGAAAAGGCGACGCGGGCACCACGGGACTTCTCTTTGGCGGTGATCGCATCTCAAAGGATGATGTGCGCACGGAGGCGTACGGCACCGTTGACGAAGCGACCGCTGCACTCGGCATGGCGCGTGCCGAACTGATCGGACTGAACGGCGAAGGGATCGCCGCGCTCGACGAGACGATCCTCTCCATTCAGCGCGACCTCTTTGTGGTGGGCGCTGAGCTCGCCACCAATCCCGACGCTTGGGATCGACTTGAAGAGGGGCGCACCAAGGTGTCGCCGAAGATGCTCGCGCGCATCAACGCGCTCCTCAAGGCCACCGAGGCGGCGATCGTCTTCCCGAAGGACTTTGTCATCCCTGGCTCGAGCAAGGCCTCGTCCGCGATTGAACTCGCGCGCACGATCATCCGCCGAGCGGAGCGATGGTGCGTCACGCTCGGTCGCGAAGGGCTCCTCCCTGGCGATCATCTGCTCGCCTACATGAATCGTCTCGCCGACCTGCTCTGGCTCCTCGCACGTCAGGCCGAAACGCTCGAAGCGTCAGCGACGCGCTCCGTCTCCCAGACGCCGCTGCGCGACTGACGCGGCACGTCTGAGCCCCACATGGGTCAGGAGAACTCAGCGTCCCCGAAGATGTAGCGCACACTCCCTTGGAGTCGCGTGTAGCCAAGGCGTTCATAGAGCGCATTCGCGCCAGTGAGCGAATCCGAGTCAACGCCGAGCGCTGAGCCTTCCAACCCTTCGCGTCTTGCCTGTGAGAGATGCCTCTGGATCAGGTGCGTGGCAAGTCCCTTGCTGCGATGGTCTCGGTGCACGCCGAGCGTGCCGAGCCAACGCAAGTTGCCGAGCGTCTCCGCATCTTGCGGGAACTCTTCGCTGATCTGATACGCAACAGGCGCTCCGCGTTCATCGACGATCGCCTCAGACGCAGCCATGCGCACGGAACTTGCCTCAATCTGTTCGCGCCACATCACCTCGTTGAGCGCCGAGGCACCCCAGTGATCGGCGAAGCAGTGGTTGTGCAGGATGCGCAACGCCTCGGTGTCCACCTCTCCATACGGCACCACTCGCAGGCCGGCTGGCAGCGGCGAGGCGATTTCCTCTTTCCTGTTCGCGAACATGTGGACCATCTCTGCAAACCAGCGAATCGCTCGTGCCCCTTCAGATTCACAGAGTCGACGTGCGCGCACATCGCCCTCATAGTTCTGCACCTGCACCGTGCCACCCGGATGTCCGTCGAGGATCTCTTCGGCGCGCGCTTTGGTCCAGCGGAGCAGTGCCCGGCCAATCCCTCGTCCCTGATGTGCCAGATGCACCCTGCCGAAGAGAAAGACTCGCGGCCGCTCCGGGTCCGCGACGCGATTGGCAAAGGCCCAACCGATCGCCGTTCCGTCCGCGGCGACTGCGATCAACGTGTCACGCGCCACCTCAATCTTGCTACCCGTAAGCTCCTCCATCATGTCTTCGACGGAGTCACGGATGGGATTCCCAACATGCGCTGCATCCGCATTGACCAACTGCACGAGCGCAGCCACGTCCACCTCAGGCCGCACTGGTCGGAGGGTGGCCCCTGCAGGGAGCACCGCGCGGATCGCCTCCAGGAGTGGCTCGTGAGGGTTCATGCGAATACGATACGCTTGAAAGACGAACACATCCAACAGGAGTCTGTCCGAGAAAGAATCGAGAAGGGGCCACATGAGCGACACCTCGAAGCACCTAGTGATCAAGGATCTCGTCGTTACCCCTTCAGCTGACTCATCCAAGCGCATCCTTGACGGCATCAGCCTCACCATCAAGCCGGGTGAAGTGCACGCGATCATGGGCCCGAACGGTTCCGGTAAGACCACGCTCTGCTACGCGCTGATGGGACACCCCGGTTACGAGATCGTCGGCGGTTCGGTTGAATGGAAGGGCGAGAACCTGCTCGACTTCTCACCGGACCAGCGCGCGCGATTCGGACTCTTCTTGGCCTTCCAATACCCAACGGCTGTTCCCGGTCTCTCCGTTGCGAGCTTCCTGCGCACCGCGATGAACGCACGCCGTTCGGGCCTGGTTCGCGATCCAGAGTTCGATCCATCCGATCCCGTCCGCGGCGGCATGACGATGGGCGAGTTCCGGAAGTTGGTCAAGGAGAAGCTGGCGCAACTCAAGATGGACGAAGCATTCATGACGCGCTATGTCAATGACGGATTCTCGGGCGGCGAGAAGAAGCGCCTCGAGATGCTCCAGATGGCGCTGCTGAAGCCGGAGATGGCGATCCTCGACGAGACCGATTCGGGACTGGACATCGATGCGCTGCGCATCGTCGCCGAGGGCGTCAACACCATGCTCTCGCCAGAGCTTGGCGTGCTGGTGATCACGCACTATCAGCGACTCCTCGATTACCTGAAGCCGCAGTTCGTGCACGTGCTCGCACGTGGACGAATCGTGACCTCGGGCGGACCTGAGTTGGCGCATCGACTCGAGAAGGAAGGGTACGCGCCGATCCTTGCGGAGAGCGGACTTGAGGCCACGGCAGACGAGGCGGCGGCTCCGCCGGTGGCACCCGCCGGCGCATGAGCGACTGGCACATGCCAGGGGGTCAGCTTGACCCGCTGAAGGTGCGCGCCGCATATCCGATTCTCACGACAACGCCAGGCGGGCGCCCACTGCACTACTTGGACTCCGCCGCAACTGCGCAGCGACCGAAGCGCGTCGTCGACGCAGTCTCGAACTTCCTGCTGACAGCAAACGCGAATCCGCATCGCGGTGCATACACGCTCGGCGGAGATGCAACTGCCGCGTATGAGGGTGCGCGGGCGCGCACCGCGGCATTCCTCGGCGTTCCCGCTGAAGAGTTGGTGATGCTCGGAAGTGCAACAGAGGCGTTGAACCTTGTGGCACGTTCGTGGGGTCGCGCCAACCTTTCGCGTGGCGATGTGGTGTTGGTTACGGAGGCGGAGCATCACGCGAACCTGATCCCATGGCAGCAGGTGACGCGCGAAGTCGACGCCGACCTTGAGTTCATCCCCGTTGATGATGTCACCGGCGAAATCCTCTGGGACCGACTTGAAGGTCTACTGAAGCTGCGACCGAAGATCGTGGCGGTGGGCCACGTCTCCAACGTGCTCGGCTCCGCCGCGCCACTCGCGCAGATCGCACCGCAGATTCACGCGGCTGGCGGACTGCTCGCCGTGGATGGCTGTCAGGCGGTGGCGAACATGCCCGTGAACATCCCAGATACAGGTGCGGACTTCTATGCGTTCAGCGCGCACAAGATGGGCGCGCTCTTCTCTGGTGGTGGACTCTGGGCGCGCGCACACCTCCTCAACGAGATGAACCCGATTGAGACGGGTGGCGACATGATTCGCGAAGTGCGCCTGCGCGACGCCACGTTTGCTGAGGGGACACAGAAGTTTGAAGCGGGGACGCCAGATGCGTCCGGCACCGTGGCGCTCGCCGCCGCGTGTGATTTCATTGACGATCTTGGGCGAGAGCAGATCCACGCGCACGAAGTGCGCATGTTGGAGCGCGTCTTGCGTGAGCTCCCTGAGGCGCTCCCAGATGCGCGCATCATCGGCCCTCGCAACGCGAAGGATCGCATTGGACTGGTCAGCTTCTCCAGCGATCTCGTGCACGCGCACGACCTCGCCACCATCCTCGATCGCCGTGGCGTCGCAATCCGTGCCGGCCATCACTGCGCCATGCCACTTCACGAGCAGCTAGAACTTTCGGCGACGGCGCGCGTGAGTGTTGCGCCGTACACCACCGATGAGGATCTGGACGCACTCTTCGACGGCTTGCGTGATGCGCGCAAGATCTTCGCGCGATAGGCCACGGCGAAAGAAGGGTTGCGAATGGGCGGCATGGATGATCTCTACCGAGAGCAGATCCTCGAACACCACCGTAAGCCGCACAACTTCGGTCAGCTCGCCGAACCCACGATCAGCGTGGATGGGCGCAACCCGAGCTGTGGCGATCTGATCACGATGCAGCTGCTACTGGACGCTGAGGGTCTGATCACGGACGTGGCCTTCTCCGGGCGCGGCTGTGCCATCTCGCAGGCCTCTGCCTCACTCCTCACGGACGAACTGCGTGGGAAGCGTGCGGAAGAGATCTCGGCACTCGGGAGCCCATACGTGATGGAGCTGCTCGGCGTGGAGGTCGGCCCTTCGCGGATCCACTGTGCGCTGCTCGGCCTTGAGACCACGCAGAAGGCAATTGCAACCTGGCGCAACAAGGCGTGAGCGGATCGGTCAGGTAGACTCGCACCCATGAGCGCAGCAGATCTGATCGCGTCCGTAGCCGGGGAGCCGTCCATCTGTCGACGGCCGACGTCCCCCGCCCCGCGACCCCTCGCGCGCTAAGCACCTCGCAGGGAGTCTCCCGGGTGGAACGGGACGCCGGCGGCGTCCCACCCAAATGGCCACTTCGGCCCGAGACTTTCAGATCACATTGAGGTGAACCAGATGTCACAGATGACAGATTCACGAGGATTCCGAACGGGAGCCGCGATCAGCGTGCTCCTACTCATCGTCGCGGCGCTGCTCCACGTGGACCAAGCGACACGGACCGCATCCGCGCTGCTCGTTGCGGCGATCGCGGGGGCGATGCTGCTGAGCGCGGCAACCTCGCTGCGAGTCAGCCTGCTCGCCTATCCGTTCCGACTCCTTCGCGACCGCGGAGTGATCGGCGCTCCCGCGCCTTCGCACCTGCAGCCCGTGCCAGGCCTGCGCCTCGCGCAGGTGATGGGCGGCACGATGCTCCTGCTCGGTGTCGTGGCGCACGTTCGCTTCAACGCCGATTTGGTGGCCGTCGCGCTTGTGGTGATCGTTGCCACGCTGCAATCGTTCCTTGCCATCACGGGCATCTGCGTGGCATGCAAGCTGTACGGAGTGGTGGTCTGGTTCCGAAATCGCAACTTGCCAAAAGGCTCGCCGAAGATTGCGCCGCAGAAGATTCGCATGACCAAGGGGAGTGGTCGCTGATGTCCACGAAGCTGTTTGCGGAGGTGGATGCGAAGGCGGCACAGCAGCTGCTTGATTCGCCAACGCCTCCTCTGCTGATTGATGTTCGCGAACAGAACGAGTGGGATGCGGGCTACCTGCACGGCGCAACACATGCGCCGAAGGGGACGATCAGCTTCACCATTGGGAACATTGCGCCAGAGAAGAGCGCACCGATCCTGCTCTACTGCGCAGGCGGTGTGCGTTCGGCCGCTGTTGCAGAGACGCTCGCTGGACTCGGCTACACGAACCTCACCTCAATGGCTGGCGGCATCAACGGATGGAGCGCCGCGGGTCTCCCTGTGGTGGAGACCACAACGCTGACACCAGAACAGAAGTCTCGCTACTCACGACACCTGCTCCTCCCGGGCGTCGGCGCCGAGGGCCAGGAGAAACTCTTGAAGGCACGCGTCTTGATGGTTGGCGCCGGCGGACTCGGCGCACCCGCGGCGCTCTACTTGGCCGCCGCAGGTGTCGGACACGTGCGCATCATCGACTTCGACAACGTCGAGGCGTCGAACCTCCAGCGCCAGGTGATCCACACCACGGATCGCGTTGGGATGCCGAAGGTGGATTCTGCCGCCGTGCAGATTCGCGCGCTCAATCCAGACGTGCAGGTGGAGGCGATCAACGGGATGCTGACGGTGGACAACGTTGCGTCGCTCCTCGACGGGGTCGACCTGGTCATCGACGGCACTGATACGTTCGAGGCGCGATACGCGCTCAACGATGCCGCGGTGAAGCTCGGGATTCCCGTCGTGCATGCGGGCGTCTTCCGTTTTGAAGGGCAGCTCACGGTGCTCGCACCGGGTCGCGGCCCCTGCTATCGCTGCCTCCACCCAACGCCGCCACCCGCGGAGATGGCCCCAGGCTGCGGCGTGGCCGGCGTGCTCGGCGTCCTCCCAGGCGCGATCGGCGTGCTGCAGGCAACCGAAGCGCTCAAGGTGCTGCTCGGAATCGGCGAACCGCTGATCGGGCGACTTCTCCTGTGGGATGCGCTTGAAGGGAGCTTCACGGAGTTGACCGTCAAGCGAGATCCGCACTGCGTCGCATGCGGCGATGGGAAACGAGAGGGGAGTGCAGCATGAGCATCAACGTCAGGATTCCACCAGTGTTGCGCGCGCAGACAGGCGGTGCAAAGGTTGTCAGCGTTGATGGAGCAACACTCGGCGCAACGTTGCACGCGCTAGTTGCCGCGCATCCAGATCTTCGCGAGCAGATCTTCGAGGCGGACAACACGCTCCGCCGCTGGGTCAACGTCTACGTGGATGGTGCAGATGCTCGCCATCTCGGCGGATTGGAGACGCCAACCCGAGATGACATCGAAGTGGTGATCCTCCCTGCGATGGCGGGTGGTGCGGCCGCGCCGGTCGGCGAATAGTCGTGCGCTATGAGTCGATCGGCGATGCGATCGGCGGCACGCCGCTCGTCCGCGTCGATGCACTGATTCCCGAAGCGGCACGCGCAAAGGGGATCCACCTTTACGCGAAGGTTGAGATGCTCGGGCCAACCGGCTCGATCAAGGACCGCACCGCGAAGGCGCTGATCGACGACCTCGTCTTCAAAGGGCTCTTGGCCCCTGGGAAAGAGCTGCTCGAACCGACGAGCGGCAACACGGGTGCTGCGCTTGCGGTGCACGCCGCCGCGCGCGGCATCCCGATCACCCTGGTGATGCCATCCAACGTCACGGAGGAGCGACGTGCCTTCGTGCGCGCGCTCGGCGCAACGATCGTGGACTCACCCGCGGATCAAGGATCCAACGGCGCGGTGCTCCTTGCGCGCGCAATGGCGAAAGCAGACTCCAAGTACGTCTCACCCGATCAGTACAGCAACCAGGCGAACCCGAAAGTTCACGAGATCACCACTGCACCAGAGATCTTGGCCGACCTTCCGGAGGTGGACGTGGTGGTCGCAGGTCTCGGCACGGGCGGTACCGCCACAGGACTCGCCCGATACTTCGCGCGCGAGAAGCCGAGTGTGAAGATCTGGTCCGCGGAACCGATGCCAGGCGAAAAGGTCACGGGACTTCGTTCATTGGAAGATGGATTCACCCCCGAGGTGATGGACACCGAACTTCTCGCAGGGCGAATCCTCGTGAATAGCCGTGATTCGATCATCGGCGCACGCGCACTAGCACGCGCCACAGGAATCCTTGCGGGGCCATCAACTGGCGCAACACTCGCCGTTGCACTTCGTGTTGCCCGCGATGCGGAACCGAACAGCAACATTGTCTTCATTGCCTGCGACGCGGGCTGGAAGTACTTCTCCGCTGGACTCGGCGATGGAAATCTCGACGAGATGGAAGACGCGCTCGAAGGCGATGTCTTCTGGTGGTAGCACCCAGCGTTTGGATTCTGTAGTGGGTATTGCTGATCGTCCAAAACGGGTTTCAATCTCAGCGGAGATTGCAATTGCCATCCGGGCCCACGCGCGCGGCGAGGCACCACGCGAGGCGTGCGGCATCATCATCGGCAGCGCACCGGCCGCTTCGGGTGGCGCGCCACTCCGCTGGATCCCCACAACGAATGTGCTCGCGTCGTCGACGCTCTACGAGATAGATCCAGCCCAACTGCTGCGCATCAGCCTCGACGCCGACGATGCCGGCGAGTCAATCTGGGGGATTGTGCACTCGCACGTTGCCTCACCCGCCGTCCCGTCAGTCACTGACACCACGGTTGCGGGCTACCCAGACGCGCTCTACCTCCTCGTCTCCCTTGCGCCGAGCCAAGCGGCGCCAGACGGCGAACCCGGCATTCGCGCCTGGTGGATCGTGGATCAGGTGGCAACCGAGGTGGAACTAGTGGTCCAGGCGTGAGCGCTTCGGGGGTAAGATGCCCTCGGAACCCTCAAGTGAACCGCGCGGAAGAGTTCGTGGGGTGATCAGCACAATCTGATCGCAGCTACGGCGCCGACGGAGCAACGGTCCGGAACCTCTCAGGCAGATGGACCGCGCGGGGATGGGGACGCTGGAGAGCGTTGGGCGGAGCGATCCGTGCAGCGCGCCGACGGAGGAACTTGCGAACGCTCGTTGCGTCGCAAGGATGCTCTCAGGCAGATGGACAGCGGGGCACCGAGGAGGTGCCGTCATGTCCGGATCGCAGCGAACGCACACCTTTGCCGATCGTCATATTGGCCCTGACGCATCCGAAGTTTCGGAGATGCTGAAGGTCGTCGGTCACGGATCGCTTGATGCACTGATTCGCGACACCGTACCGGCGAGCATCTTGCGCGAGAAGCCGTTGAATGTTCCAGCTGCAAGGAGCGAGGCCGATGTTGCCGCAGCACTTCGCGAAGCGGCGGCGCGCAACACGCCGCTCAAGAGCTTCATTGGGATGGGCTATCACAACACCATCACCCCGCCCGTAATCAAGCGCAACATCTTGGAGAACCCTGCCTGGTACACCGCCTATACGCCGTATCAACCTGAGATTGCGCAAGGTCGACTTGAGGCGCTGATCAACTTCCAGACTGCAATCTGCGATCTGACGGGGATGGAGATTGCGAACGCATCGCTACTCGATGAAGGGACCGCGACCGCTGAAGCGGTCACGCTCGCTCATGCGGTTGGCGGAGTGAGCGATGGGAACCTACTCCTTGTTGACGCGGACACTCACCCGCAGACGCTCGATGTGCTGAAGACGCGAATGGAGCCGCTCGGGATCGCCATGGTTGTTGCGCCAGTCGGCGAACTGCTGGCACGCGCCGCGGCACCTGGAGGCAGCGAGCGACCATTTGCACTGCTCATCTCCAATCCTGGAAGCAGTGGTGCCGTTCGCTCAATTCGTGCGGAAGTTGATGCCGCGCACGCTGCGAAACTGCTGGTGATCGTGGCCACCGACCCGCTCGCCGCGGTGCTCATGGAGAGCGCGGGTGCACAGGGTGCCGACGTTGTGGTTGGAAGCAGTCAGCGCTTCGGCGTGCCAATGGGGAACGGCGGGCCGCATGCTGCCTTCATGGCCACACGCGATTCGTTCAAGCGTTCGCTCCCTGGGCGCCTTGTTGGCGTCTCCGTGGACGCGGACGGCAACCCTGCCTATCGACTCACGCTGCAGACGCGTGAGCAGCACATTCGTCGCGAGAAGGCCACGTCGAACATCTGCACTGCACAGGTGCTTCTGGCGGTGATCGCCAGCATGTATGCCGCCTGGCATGGGCCCGATGGGCTTCGTGCGATTGCTGAGCGCGTGCATGGGCATGCCGCAAGGCTTGCCGCTGGTCTGCGCAACGTTGCGGGACTCTCGCTTCGGCACGAGCACTTCTTCGACTCGATCGCTCTCGAGACAGGAAGCGCCACACGCGCCGATGAGCTATTCGCCGCGGCAGCGGGCGCCGGCTATGAACTACGTCGCATCGACAAGACTGGTGTTGGGCTCGCCTGTGACGAGCTCACAACTGCGAGTGACGTTGCGACACTGCTCAAGGTGCTCGGCGCGCACGAGAGCGCAAGCGTTGATGGCGGCGCGTATCTCCCCGAAACACTACGACGAAGTGATGCCATCTTGACGCACCCAGTCTTCACGTTGCACCGCTCGGAGAGCGAAATGCTGCGCTACATCTTCAGGCTCGCGGAGAAGGACGTGAGCCTGACGCGCTCTATGATTCCGCTCGGAAGTTGCACCATGAAGTTGAATGCCACCACCGAGATGGAGGCGATCGGGCACCCGGGATTTGCGAACGTGCATCCGTTCTCAGATCCGTCGCGACTACCGGGGTATGCACAGCTCACGCGTGACCTTGAGGCTTGGCTCGCGGAAATCACTGGCTTTGCTGCGGTGAGCCTGCAGCCGAACGCGGGATCGCAGGGTGAGTACGCGGGCCTCCTCGCCATTCGTCGCTGGCACCACTCGCGCAACGAGACGCAGCGCACGATCTGCTTGATCCCGAGCAGCGCGCACGGGACGAACCCTGCGAGTGCGGTGATGGCCGGATTCCGCGTTGTGGTGGTTGCATGTGACGATCACGGGAACGTTGACATGAGCGACTTGCAGGCGAAGATCGCGGAGCATTCAGCATCGCTCGGCGCACTGATGGTTACCTATCCGAGCACGCATGGTGTCTTTGAGGAGACGATCCGTGAGATCTGCGACGCGGTGCATACGGCGGGCGGCCTGGTCTACATGGATGGCGCAAACATGAACGCGCAGGTTGGACTCTCGCAACCGGGGGCGTTCGGTGCCGATGTCTGCCATCTCAATCTGCACAAGACGTTCGCCATCCCACACGGTGGTGGCGGGCCAGGGATGGGACCGATCGGCGTGGTCGAGCGACTGGCGCCGTTCTTACCCGGTCGCAACCTGGGTGACGAGGGTCGTGTCTCGTCTGCGCCGTATGGAAGTGCGAGCATTCTACCGATCAGCTGGGCTTACATTGCGGCGCTCGGCGCGGTGGGTGTGCGCGCGGCAACAGAGGTTGCAATTCTCAGTGCGAACTACATGGCGGCACGTCTCCGCGATGCGTTCCCAGTCCTGTACACGGGCCGCACCGGAACGGTCGCGCACGAGTGCATCCTCGACGTTCGTCCGATCACTGCTGAGAGCGGCGTGACGGTGGAGGATATTGCAAAACGGCTGATGGACTTCGGCTTCCACGCACCAACCATGAGTTGGCCGGTTGCAGGGACGCTGATGCTTGAGCCCACCGAATCAGAATCTAAGGCAGAGCTTGATCGATACATAGACGCGCTGCGGTTGATTCGCGAAGAGGCACGAGCGATTGCAGCGGGATCTGTTCCGCTTGAGCAGAGCGCACTTCGCAATGCGCCACACACGGCGAGCGACCTGCTACGCAGCGACTGGGCGCGTCCATACACTCGAGAACAGGGTGCATTCCCGCTCCCATGGGTGAAGGCGCGCAAGTTCTGGCCGCCAGTGCGTCGCATCGACAACGTCCACGGCGATCGCAATGTGGTCTGTGCCTGCCTCCCTGTGGATGCGTACGCTGAGGCGTCTGGCGAGACAGCGCTCCTCGCCGCGCGGGGCTAGGGGTTCACGCGCTAGGCTGCGGGCATGAGTAGGGAGGGTTCGAGCATCTGGCTCGCTGGAGTGCGCACGCTCCTCGATCAGCTTGAGAGGACGCAAGGCGCTGCGATCGAAGCGCTCGCGATCGCCGGTTGCGATTCGATCAGCCGCGGTGGCATCGTGCACGTTGCGGGGACTGGCCACTCGGCGATCATTCCACTTGAGGCCTTTCATCGAGCTGGCGGACTCGCTGCCATGAATCCGCTCTGGGATCCGGCCACACTTCCGCCAACAGGTGCGCCGCAAGCAACACTGCTTGAACGTGATCCTGCGCGCGGCGCCGCTGCAGTCAAGGCTGCGGGGATCAAGCCCGGCGAACTCCTGATAGTTGTAAGCCAGTCGGGAATCAACGGTGCACCCGTTGAGACTGCGATCGCCGGTGCCGCCGCGGGTGCGGTGGTTGGTGCATTCGTGAGCCTGCCACACTCAAACGGTCTCACCAGCCGTCACCCATCCGGAAAGACGCTGGCGCAAGTTGCAACGCATGTCATTGATACGGGTGTTCCGCGTGGCGATGCGCTCTTGCCGCGACCAGATGGAAGCACCGCACTCGCGGCAAGCACCATGATCTTCACCGCCGCCTGGTACCTCTTCCTAGAGCGACTCCTCGCGCGGCTTGATGAGGCGGGCGTGGAGACGCCAGTCTGGAAATCGTCCAATACCCCTGGCGGTGATGACTGGAATGCGCGCTACTTCGCGCGCTACGCGGACCGCGTTGCGGGACTTCGAGGCGAGTGATCGTGACAAAGAAGTCAGCCGCGTTGCGCGGCATCCGTGGCGCGGCGCTTGTCAATGGCAAGATCCTCGACGACGCACTGATCGGTATTGATCCGAGTGGGCTCGGAACGATCGCCTCGGTTGCGCGTGCGCGCAGCGGGAGCGCGCTCGCCTCGCGCGCGCGTCGCGTTGAGGGCCTGATCGTCCCCGGCTACGTGGATGTGCACCTGCACGGTGCCGGCGGACACGATGTGCTCGGACCTGGGGGTGCGCACGAACTCCTCATGTGGGCACGTGGCGTTCGAACTGCAGAGCGCGAAGTCGTCGCGTCACTGCGTGCACTAGCCGTGGAGACCGCCAAACACGGATACGCGGCGATCACCCCTGCAGCGGTGAGCCTCCCCCTTGAAAGCCTGCGACTCTGGGTTCGCGCGGTGAGCGTGGCGCGTGCCGAGCAGGGCGAAGAGTTGAAGCGTGGCCGGGCACGTGATGAAGCGATCATCCTCGGCGCAAACTCTGAAGGCCCCGCGATCAGTCATGCACGGAAGGGCGCGCATGATCCGACGGTGCTCATCAACCCTGCTGAACTCTTGCGCGCACTTGACGATCGACCAGGCGATTGGTCGGCACTCCGAATCGTCACCGTTGCACCAGAACTGAAGGGTGGCGAAGAGCTGATCCGCGCGCTCGCGAAGCGCAAGATCGTGGCAAGCGTCGGACACAGTACGGCAACACTGGATCAGGCGAATGCCGCGTGGGCCGCGGGAGCCACGAGTACCACGCACCTATGCAATGGAATGGATCCGTTCCATCATCGAACGTCTGGACTGGTTGGCGCGGCGCTCGCGCACCGAAGTGCGCGCGTGGAGATGATCTGCGACGGGGTGCATGTGGAGTCGAACGTGGTGAAGCTGTTTGCGGACATCCTCGGCAACCGACTGATGGTGGTGTCGGACGCCTGCCCGGTGGCGGGCCTCGGTGACGGCGATTTCATGCTCGGAAGCATGCCGGCGCGGGTGAAGGGCGCGCATGCCACGCTACGCGACGGAACTCTCGTGGGTGCCGTCTCGCTCGTAGACGTGGGCGTGCAGAATCTCATTGCGTTTGGCGTTCCACTCACCGCCGCCGTTGTCGCAGCGAGCAAGACTCCGGCAGACCTCTTGCGCACCCCGCAGCTCGGAAGGATCGCCGTTGGTGCAGCGGCTCGACTCTCAACGATCGACCCCGTGAGCGGCGCACTTCGCGGCCGCGTCAGCTTCTAGGCGCAGCTCAGGCGCGCTCTCGCCACCTAGGCGCGATCCCACCAGTTCTTCCCGAGCGCAACTAGCGCACCGATCCCGAACTTGAAGATCAGGTCCGCCTGCACGATCTGCGCCATGACGAGCGCGTCGTAACCCGGCTCGCCCGCGAACGCCACCACCGTGAAGGCGATCGAATCAAGTGGGACGCTGACTGCGTTGCTGGAGAAGACGCGCATTAACCATGAGCGCGAACGAAGGCGGTGGTAGATCTCCGTATCTACGCTCTCTGAGAGAAGGATTGCTCCGAACGACGCGACCAAGAACCGTCCTGGTGTCTCAAGGGCGGCCGCCACGATCACATTCACCACCGCGGCAAGTCCGATCATCAGGAAGATCGGTGTTCGGCCGAGGCCCGCTCGGGCACTCGACTGGTGTGCGATATCGCGGAGCGTGAAGGTGATCCCGAAGGTGAGCGTCCCTGCGGAGAGCATGCCGAGTGGGCCGAGGTTGATGAAGACGGGGATGAGCAGGTTGCTCACGGCAACGGCAACCGTGTAGAGCGCGGCGGTCACGCCGAGCCAGAACACGTGGCTTCGCTTCATCCGCATCTCACTGGTGCATTAGTACATCACCGTGCGCGTGAGGTGATGTGGATGATGGGTGGCGTGGTAGCTCTTCCAGAGCCGATAGTCCACCTGCGGGCTGACCAACTGCGCAGCGTCAGGTCGACGTGCATTGATCTCGTCGGTCAGGCGCGCCACCGCGTAGATGGAGAGCGCACGGAGCTCCACCTCCTCTTCGCTGTCGCGAGGGATCTCAACTCCGTTGTCGATCGCTTCCGTCAGGGCGGGAGTGAAGTGCGCGATCTCCATCACGCGAAGCGCAACCGGAACGATGTAGTCGGCGAACGCGGTGGCGCGCCACGGATCGGTGAGCGTCTTGACGCCGACCCGCGCGAGCGAGAGGTGCAGCGACCAGAGGCCAAGCTGCGCGAGTTTGGCGATCGTGACCTGGTGACCGCGCCACGTGCTGACGTCGCGGAACCGCGGAAACTCTTCGGGGAGGCGCTCCAAGAGACCGTCTCCTCCCGCGTAGAGCGCTGGGGCGCATGACGCAACCCAGTTGCCCCATGAACCGTGGTACCTGTCGACGAGGACCGCTCCAACCTCGTTGAGGATCTTCGTGCGCTCTGCGAGCATCGGAATCTCAATGTTGCCGTGGAAGAGTCGCACCAGGTCGTCGCGGGTCACCTGCGCGGCCCATTCGCCGGTAAGGAGCGGCTCACCAGCCGTGATCGCGCGGTGCATGCAGGCGACCATCGCCTCACTGTCGACATAGGTGGTGCCGTGGTACTCGGTCTCGAACTTCACCGACGTTGCGAAGTCCGTGAATGCGAAGTTCAACGTGTTGACGAGCATGGTGAGGTTCGTCATTCGGGTCGGGTCAGGTCCAACATCGAATGGTCCAGCTGGGCTGCTCCCGATCGGCGTGAACTCTTCGTATGCCATCCATTTGGCAACCTGGCGGATCGCCTCCTCTGAGATGCGCACATGCTGTGGCGCGTCGACCACAGGGAGCACCGACTGGAGGACCGGGCTCTCCCAGATCTGGCTTGCTCGCACCGCACCCTCCATCTACTCGTGATCCTCCCTCGCAACCTCGTGTCACTGCGACACGCCGTGCACAGAGTGCGTGGAGGCGGCATCATCATCGCAGACTCACCGCGCAGCGTGCGTGGTTCTAGCGGGGCGAAAGGGAGACGATGGGCGAACCACGCATCCTTGTTGTTGGCAGCACGATGATGGACCTGATCGCGTATGCGCAGCGCCTCCCTGAAGTGGGTGAGACGCTGGTGGGTGACCGATTCCAGATGGGCTTCGGCGGCAAGGGGGCGAATCAGGCGGTGATGGCGGCACGCTTTGGAACACCAGTCGCCATGGTCAACGCGGTTGGCAACGACGCCTACGGCAGCGCACATATGGAAAATTTCGCCAGAGAGGGGATCGACACCACGTGGATACGCACCGTGGAGGGGAGCAGCGGGGTTGCGCCGATCTGGGTCGACGCCAAGGGGAAGAATCGCATCATCATCATCCCCGGTGCCAACAACAGCACAGATCCGGCGGTGGCCGAGTCGGCGGTGCGCGAGTTCGCGCCGGCGATCGTGTTGGGCGAGCTGGAGATACCTCAGCACGTAACGCTTGCGGCGTTCCGTGCTGCGCGTGCCGCCGGCATCACCACGCTCTTGAATCCTGCGCCAGCGGCTGAACTGGATCCAGCGCTGCTCGCCACAACCGATTGGCTTGCACCGAACGAGACCGAATTCGCAACCATCTTCGGTGGGGAACCACGCGGCGACGGTGCCTCCGCGCGAATCAAGGCGGCAGCGGTGAAGTCAGGCGCCAAGTTGGTCGTGACCCTCGGCTCCGCTGGCGCAGTCATTGCGATCCCTGGCGAGGAGCTGATCAACATTCCGGCTCCAGAGGCGAAGGTGATCGACACCACGGGTGCGGGCGACGCTTTCCTTGGCGCATTCGCCTTCGGCCTTGCAAGTGGCCTCACCGCAGTCGAGGCGGCGAAGCTATCGGTCGCCTGTGCCTCATCGAGCGTCGAACGACTGGGAACGCAGAGCAGTTATCTCAGCCGAGCGGATGCAGCGGCACTTGCCGCCCCCTATCTAGCGAAAAGGAGTTCCTGATGGCCGCAACAGAGAAGGATGGTCGGAAGCATCACATTGGCCTGAAGCGGGGAGACGTTGGTCGCTACGTGCTCCTCCCCGGCGACCCTGGTCGCGTCGAGACGATCGCGAGTCGATTCGACAACTCCCGACTCGTCATGCAGCGACGCGAATACACCACGTGGGTCGGCGAGCTTGATGGTGTCCCCGTGGCATGTACCTCGACCGGAATCGGCTGCCCTTCCACCGCGATCGCCGTAGAGGAGCTGCACGACATTGGCGTCGACACGTTCATCCGCGTCGGCACATCTGGTTCCATGCAGCCGCACATCAAGCCGGGCTCGCTCGGTGTGGTCAGTGGCGCGATCCGTGATGAAGGGACGAGCCGTCACTATCTTCCGATCGAGTTCCCTGCGGTTGCAGATCTCGACGTCACCATCGCCTTGCGCGACGCGGCGCTCGCGAGTGGCTTCCCGTCCTTCGTCGGCGTGGCGCAGTCAAAGGATTCGTTCTACGGACAGCACGCGCCGGAGCGCATGCCTGTCGCCGATGACCTGAAACGAAGGTGGAAGGCGTGGATGGCGGGAGGCGCAATCTGTTCGGAGATGGAGGCGGCTACTCTCTTCATTGTTGCCGCAACGCTCGGCGCACGTGCGGGGGGCACGATGTTGATCTTGGGTAATCCCGAACAACGACCGATGACTGCTGATGAAGAGGCCGCCTGCGACATCAACCGAGTGATCGATGCGGGCGTCGGTGGACTACGGCGCCTGATCGCAGCGGATCGGGCCAGCGGGCGACTTTCGCGCTGATCGCTATCCTGCGCAGATGAGCAACCTTCGCAGGCACGCCGTCACCATCATCCCTGGCGACGGGGTCGGCCCCGAGGTCGCCCTTGCCACACGCCGCATCCTTGACGCCGCCGCCGCACGTGGGGGCGTCGCCTTTGACTGGGAAGAGGCGGAGGCTGGCGCATCGGTCTTCCTGAAAGGCGACCAGACCGGTGTCCCTCAGGCGACGCGCGACAGCATCGAGCGGACGCGCGTTGCGCTCAAGGGTCCGCTCGAGACACCTGTCGGATTCGGCGAGAAGAGCGCCAATGTCACGCTGCGCAAACTCTTCGAGACGTATGCCAACGTTCGCCCCGCGCGCGAACTTCCAGGGATCCCTACGCGCTACAAGGGCGAAGGTGTTGACATGGTGATCGTGCGCGAGAACATCGAAGATCTCTACGCCGGCATTGAACATCTGCAGACGTTTGACGTCGCGCAGGCGGCGAAGCTGATCACCAGAAAGGGATCCGAGAAGATCATTCGCTTCGCCTATGAGCTTGCGCTTCGGGAGAATCGGAAGAAGGTGACGACAGCGAGCAAGGCGAACATCTTGAAGTTCACTGAAGGGATGTTCAAGCGGATCGGCGAAGAGCTCGCAGCCGAATATGCGCCGATCGAGGCGAACCATCTCATCATCGACAACGTGGCGCATCAGATGGTGAAGGATCCGGCGCAGTTTGACGTGATCGTCGCCACCAACCTGCACGGCGACATCATCAGTGACCTTGCATCGGGGCTCGTGGGCGGGCTCGGCTTTGCGTCGAGCGCAAACTACGGCGATGAGGTGGCGATCTTCGAGGCGGTGCACGGCTCCGCACCGAAGTACGCAGGGAAGAATGTCATCAATCCGACCGCCCTGATCCTCTCCGCCACGATGATGCTCCGGCACATCGGCGAGCTCGATCTCGCCGACCAGGTCGAAGACGCGGTGCTCGCGACGCTCGAAGATGGGAAGGCGCTGCCGCAGGATGTCGTACGCCAGCAGGGTGGCGACGTGGAGGCGGCGGTGAGCACCACCGGGTTCACGGACGCAGTCATTGAGAACCTCGGTCGCGGACCGAAGAGCGTCCCAACCGCGGCGAGCCGTCCGCGCGCAACGAAAGTGAAGCCGCACCCGCGTTGGGTCGATGGCGAGAAGCGACATGCAGAGGTTGGCCCCGCAACGGTCTTGGGGGTAGACATCTTCTTGGAGTCGCTCCTCTCGCCAGCCGAGATCGGCGCAAAGCTTGCCGCGCTCTCGGGGCCGACGTTCAACCTGCGCATGGTCTCCTCGCGCGGCGTCGTGGTGTGGCCGAAGGCGGCACCGGCGTTTGAACACGTTGGTTTCTTCCGAGCGCGATTCGTCGCGCGCGATAAGGCGGCGAGTGTCAGCAACGAAGAGCTCCTTGCGCTCGTGACGCGCGTTGCTGGAGTTGCGCAGTGGGTGCACCTCGAGAAGCTGCGGTCGTGGGGTGGCGAAGAGGGCTTCACCCGTGCCGCAGGCGAATAGCCAACTCGGCGCCGCTGGGTTGAAGTGCCAGGGCGAAGCGGAACCTCTCGTATGCAACTGATTGCCCTCGGCTTCTTCATCCTCGCCGCTGGCGTTGCCTCGTCGGTTCAGGCGGTCGTCAACGCGGAGGTCGGTCGGCGCACAGATCCGCTCACTGCAGCCACAGTCTCGTTCGCGGTCGGTCTCGCCGTGCTTCTCGTGATTGGTGCAGTCAGCGGCCGCCTCCAGCTCGTCGAGGCGACGCAGCTTCCACCACTTCTCTTGACGGGCGGACTCTTCGGCGTCTTGATTGTGACCGGCTTCGCCACCGTGGTTCCCGTCCTTGGTGTCACCGAGGCGACACTCATCTACATCCTCGGCTCGCTCGCTGCGGCACTCGCGATCGATGCAGTCGGCCTTCTCGGCGCACCGCAGATCCCCATCACGCTCACACGCATTGCGGGGATCGTGCTCGCCGTCGTCGGCTTCCTACTCGCTCGGCGATGAACGAGCGACGATCAGAGACGCAACCAGAGTTAGGAGCGCCGAAGCGACCACTCGCGGAACCGCTCGACGAAGAGGCACCGGACGCGGCGGATCTGCTGCGCGGCGTCTTGCAAGACGAACGCTATGAGCCGGGGATGATCATCCTTGACCGCCAAGAGGTTCCCCTTGCGGACGATGGACTCCCCGCGTACGTTGCAGAGGAGGCGCCGACCCCGTTGCGCGGCGCGTACATCTATCTCAGCGTGATCGGTTTCTTCTGCGGAACGATCGTCATCAGCGCGCTCAACCTTGGCGCGAGCTGGTCAGATCCGATCGTCAAGATTCCCGTGCTCATCGGCGCGATCCCGCTCTTCATTGCGATGGGTGAGGCGGGGCTCCGAATTGCGCGATCCGTTCCAGCATGGTGGCCGATCAACCGTGGTCGTGCGCTCTTTCGCGCCGGCTGGGTGCTGACGATCGCGACGCTCGCACTGATCCTTGCGCTCGCAGTGCGCGCCGCACTCGTTGCGTAAGGTGCAGCGTTTCGTCTGGCCCGCTGCGTTTCGCCTATCGCGCCGCGCCGAGCCCTTCAATCAGGCGCTGCATGGATGCGCGCAAGAATTCTTCCACTCGTTGACCCGCCATCACGGCAAGCATCGGATCGAGTTCGCTCGAGGCACGCCATGACGCGTTGGTGGAGCTGGCATCACCAGCGACAGGTGCAAGGTCAATGATTGCCGCCACCACCGCGTGTCCGCCAATGTCCGGGCGAACCTTCAGTCTGAGGTGGAGTCGTGCGGCACCGCCGGCGAGCATCTCTACCGTGCGCCGCACGGAGACGGCGGCGGTGACAGGAATTCCCGCGACTTCGGTTGCGAGGCGTCCTTCAATATGCTCTGCGTCAGTGCGATGGAGAGCCTCACACCCTGGGAGGAGCGCGGCGATCGCCGCTGGATCGTCACTCGACTCAAGGAGTTGCGTAACGCTTCTGCGCAGGGTGCTGGAACCGTTGAATTCGGCCATCGAGCCCTCCAACTACTTCGCCTGCTTGCAACCCTCGTGCGCGATCAATAGATCTTCGTGACACTCTCCGGCATCTCAATGATGAACTCGCTCGCAGGGATCGGTGCGTCCAACGTGATCGCGGTCACCTGCGCCTCTCGAATCACGCGCTCATCGTGGATCTCGCTGATGCTGAGCAGGATCCCCGTTGCGCGATCAAACATGACGCGGTATCGGAAGGTGGCGTGATCGCCGACGCGGTCGATGATGCGTGGTGCGGCCGACTCCACGGTCAGCGCTGCGCGATCAAGGTGTGTTGACTCGTGCACGGCGCCGAGCGTGCCGCTGCGCAGCGTGTTCGCGCAGAAGTGCGCAGGTCGAAGGAAGGTGCTCGCCCAACCCTTTCCAGGGAGTGGGCCAAGCGTCTGCACATGTCCCGCGGTGGCTGGGAGTTCTGCATCATCGAGACCTGGGGGCGGCGCCCGGTGCGGTCGACGCGTTGCGGTGTTGCTTGCGGCGTTGTACTGCTGGATCACAGACCCATCCGTCGCCCAGACCTCATAGGCCGACCCCGTTGAGGTGGTGACGCGTGCATGCGGACGATCGACAAGGATCTCGGTCCGCGTCACGCGTTCGCCGCTTGTGGCAACGCTGCGATCTTCAATGCGGAGGCGGATGGTGCGCGCGCGCCGCTCCGCGTCAGCGGCGAAGGCGAAGAGTTGATCGTGCGTGGGGAGGCCACCGGGCAGGGCGCTGACAACATGGGCGAGGCTCGCCTCGCTCGTGTGGACTGGCGCGATGCTGCTGGGTGGCTTCATTCCCCCATCGTAGCGGAGCGCTGGGCGTAGACTCTGCGCATGGCAGATCAGCTCGCAGCCACCGTTGCGCCTGGACGACCACTCCGCGAGGCGTGGATCGTGGAGGCGGTTCGCACCCCGGTCGGTCGTTACGGTGGCGCGCTCGCAGGAGTGCGCCCTGACGATCTCGCCGCCACTGTCCTTGAGGGAGTCGTCGCAAGAAGTGGAATTGACGCGGCGATCATTGACGACGTCATTCTCGGGTGCGCGAACCAGGCGGGTGAAGACAACCGCAACATTGCGCGGATGGCACTCCTGATCGCTGGACTCCCCGTTGAGGTTGCCGGCCAGACGGTGAATCGACTCTGTGGCTCCGGACTCCAAGCGGTGGCGAGTGCGGCACAGGCGATCGCAGTTGGTGATGCCGATGTTGTCATTGCAGGTGGCGTGGAGAGCATGAGTCGCGCGCCACTGGTCACGCTGAAGCCAGAGAGCGGGTACGAGCGCGGTAACCGCGAGCTCGTTGACACCACGATCGGCTGGCGATTCGTGAACCCTGCCCTGGATGCGAAGTACCCAACAATCTCACTGGGTGAAACGGCCGAGCGCGTCGCCGCGCAGTGGAAGGTTTCACGCGAAGAGCAGGACGCATTCGCCCTCGAGTCACAGCGCCGCGCTGCTGCGGCGGCGGCGAGTGGTGTGCACGCAGAGGAGATCGTGCCGGTGAAGATCCCGCAACGCAAAGGGGATCCCATCTCAGTGGAGAAGGATGAACACCCGCGTCCAGAGACAAACGCGACGAGCCTTGCAGCGTTGCGTCCCGCATTCATCGAGGGTGGGAGTGTCACCGCTGGGAACGCATCTGGCATCAATGATGGTGCCGCCGCACTGCTCGTGATGGAGGCGGGGCGCGCTCGTGCGCTCGGACTGAAACCACTTGCGCGTGTCGTCGCCACCTCAGTGGCTGGCGTCGACCCATCGGTCATGGGGATCGGACCGATTCCTGCAATCCGGAGGCTGCTCGAGCGCACCGGATTAAGCGCAACAGAGATCGATCGCGTGGAACTGAATGAGGCCTTTGCGAGCCAGGCGGTCGCCTGCATCCGCGAGCTTGGGCTCAATCCGGCCACCACCAACATCCACGGTGGCGCCATTGCGCTCGGCCACCCCCTCGGCGCATCGGGCGCCCGCATGTTGGTCACGCTCACCCGAGAGCTCACCCGCAGCGGGAGCCGCTTCGGGATCGCCTCCATGTGCGTGGGCGTGGGGCAAGGGATCGCCATGCTCGTGGAGCGGGTAGAATCCTGATCTAAGCGCACGGCGCAATCGGAAGAGCAGGAGGCAGCGATGTTGAACCAGGAGACGGCAACCAGTACGCCAGTTGAGAAGCCAGCAACAGAGACGCCAGCGACCCCGCTCGTCCTCACCGATGCCGCCGCCGCAAAGTTTCGCGACCTGACCAAGGGTGAGACGAACCCTGCGATCGGCCTTCGTGTGTACATCATCTCTGGTGGATGCAGCGGTTACCGCTACGGCATGATGGTTGAAGAGACGGCCAACGCAGACGATCAGATCTTCGAAACGAATGGCGTGAAGGTATACCTTGACGAAAAGTCGGTGCCGCTCGTCATCGGTTCCTCTGTTGACTACGTGGATTCGCTGATGGGCGCAGGCTTTACAGTTGAGAATCCAAACTCGGTCGGCGGCTGCGGCTGCGGTTCGAGCTTCCGCACGGCGGAATCGGCCGGCGCACCCTCCGCCTGCAGCCACTGAGCCTCCCCTGAACGGGGACGCCGCACGCGACGGGGGCGAGCCCGAAGGTCAGTCAGAGACGCTTCCAATAGCGCCACGTGCGTCACTGATTCCACTCTTTCCGCTTGACCTCGTCCTCTTCCCTGGGGTAGCGCTTCCGCTGCACATCTTCGAGCCGCGATATCGACTGATGGTTAAGCGCTGCATGGAGTCGCGATCTCCTTTCGGCGTCATCAACATCAGCGGAGGTGCGATCGCCACTATTGGAACGATCGCCGATATCCGCGAGGCCACTCGATATGTTGATGGTCGGTGGGACCTTGTCACACTTGGAACCACACGCTTTCGAGTCGTTCGACTCGATCGCGATGCCCCCTACCTCCGTGCCGAAGTGCAGATCCTCGACGAGCCAGCCGGCGGGTCGCACGCCGAGCTGACCGCTGTTGCTGAGCGCGTCTCCGCCGGGTTTGTTGACTATCTCGAGCTGCTGCGCGGTGACGGGGTGCACGAACACGGCGACGATGACGATGAGGGTGATGACGAGGGTGACGAGGGCGAAAATGATGGAGACGGCTACGTTGACGAAGTGACGGCAGAAGCGATCGACGAAGCGCTGTCTGAAGAGGGCGGCGGTTACCTTTCTGAAGAGGTTGTCAGTGAGATTGAGAAGCTCCTCCTGACCTCAAGCGTGGCGAGCGACTCGTTGCGCGATCAGGGTGAGGGGGTGGAGTTTGAGCGCTCGGACGAGGAGGCTGGCGAATCATCCGATGAAACGGATGAGCTGCTTGCAACGGCGATCACACGCCTCTCTGGGGCAGAAGACCCGGTGAGCCTTTCACACATTGTGGGTGGCGTCGTGCAGCTATCCAACGAACAGCGTCAGTCGCTCCTTGAAGCACCAGATGCGCGGACGCGACTCGAAGCACTTGAGCAGCACCTTGAGCGTGAGCGACTACTCCTCGCAGACGGGATCCGCCCATGGAGTGCTGACCCCCGCGCGCTCCGCGAACGCCGCAACTAGCGCACCGCACATGAGAGCATCACACACATGAATCGCTGGGCGAGCGTTGCGCAACGCATCGAGAGCGCGACCCGAACCTCCGAGAAGGTTCAACTTCTTGCCGCCGCGCTCCAGCGCGCAGACGACGTGGACCTTGAGATTGCAGTGCGTCTGATGGGCAGCCGCGGCGTGGTGCCGAGCGGCACCCTCTCGTGGGGAACCATTGCGCGCGCAGCCGAGGAGGTCGCTGGCGCGCCATCGGGCTCTCTCGCAAAGCTGCTTGACGATGGTGGGGATCTAGGGCGCGCGGTAGAGGATCTCTTCGAGTCCGAGCGACCACTCGCTGGGCCCGCACTTGCGGAAGTGGAGCGAAGTGCACAGACGCGCACCGAGGCACTCGCAGAGGCGACGGGCACACATCCGTCCGCACATGCGAGTGCCGCTCCAATGCTGCGCGCGCTTCCGGAGGCCTTCCAGGCGATCGCGGCATCAAGTGGTCAGCGCCGTCACGACCTGCTGGTTCAGCTCTTCTATGGGTGTTCGCCCATCGCGGCAAAATTCCTCGTGCGCGCCCTCATCGGCGACTTGCGGATCGGTCTCCGCGACGGGCTCCTCGAAGCGGCGATCGCTGCCGCGTTTGACGCTGAATTAGCCGCGGTCCGCTGGGCGATGCTGATTGAAGGGGACCCAGGGAGGGTGGCGCTGCTTGCCCGTGGCGGCCGCCTGCACGAGGCACGCCTGCAGCTCTTTCACCCAATCCCACCGATGCTCGCCGCCGCGACCTCCGGCGTCCCCGAAGTCGTTGAGCGGCTTAGTGAGCGACCAGAGTTCGCGGGTCGCTCCGCCTTCTCGGTTGCCGTTGAAGACAAGTACGACGGTGTCCGCGCGCAGCTACACGTTGATGGTGAACGCGCCGCGCTGTATGGACGCGACCTTCACGATGTGACGGTGTCATTTCCTGAGATCGCCGCCGCGGCGCGCGCTGCGGAGATCAACGGGATCTTGGATGGAGAGATTGTTGCGTGGGAGGACGGACGCCCGCTACCGTCCAGCACGCTCACCTCTCGACTGACTGGCGGAGCGCAGACCCTCTCAGCACAGCAGCGCACCACCGCGCTCTTCATTGCATTTGATTGTCTGGCGCAACGTGGCGAACCGTTGCTTCAGCTGCCGTATCACGAGCGTCGCCGTGCGCTTGAGGAGATGCGGCTCGAGAAGATCAGCGATGGGCAGATTCGAATTGCAACTTGCGTGGAGGCAGAAGGGGCTGAGGCGATCGAGTCGGCATTCATCCATGCGCGACAGCGTGGATGTGAGGGACTCGTTGTGAAAGCACCAGACGCACCATACGCGCCTGGTCGTCGCGGATCTGGATGGCTCAAGGTGAAGCGATCGCTGGACACGATCGACGTCATCATTGTCGGCGCAGAGCCAGGGCTCGGACGCCGCCGTGCACTCCTCTCCGAGTGCACGTTCGCCGTGCGAGATGATCTCTCAGGACGACTCGCAACTATTGGTCGTGCCACCGTTTCGTTGCCAGACGCGGAGGTCGCATCGCTCAGCCAGTGGCTCGAGGCGCACACGATTGCGCAACTCGGCACGTATCGAAGCGTTGAGCCGCGCGTGGTGGCCGAGGTTGCCTTCGATGCAGTGCGAAGGAGTGAGCGCACCGCATCTGGCTTCACCCTCCGCTCCCCACGGATCACGCGCCTTCGTTCAGACTTGGGCCCGGACCAGGCGGCAACACTTGCATCGCTGGAGAGTCGCTGCCACCTTGGCAGCGCACAGGCTGACGCATGAATCAAACGAGAGGAGCACACGTTGACTGATCAAACCTCGCATGCAGAGCTCCTCCACACCGCCGCGATTTCCACTGATGAGGCGGGGAAGGTGACGGAGCTTCGTGCCGCAATTCCTGCAACGACCGCTGGGATCTATCTCAACGCGGGCAGCGTTGGTCCGCTCCCGCGCGAAGTGGATGCGGCGGTCCGCCACGTGCAGGAGCAAGAGCTTGCAACCGGCCGAGCCTCAGAGCACCTGATGGACGACGTGGAGGTGCGCGTGGATGAACTTCGCGGCGTCTTCGCCTCGGTGCTCGCCACAGACCTTGAACTTGTTGCGGTGGCGCACAGCACCACCGAGGCGGTCATGCGTGCACTCATTGCCATCGAACTCAAGCCAGGTGAACGCGTGGTTACGCTCGACGAGGAGTATCCGGCGATTCGAGGGAGTCTCACTGCGCGCGCCGCTCGAGGAGGGTTCAGCGTCGAGACGGTGAGTGCGCGCGACGAACGCGGGCTCGCGATCAGTGACGAGGAGATCGTTGCGAGGGTCACCGAACTATTGGTTCCGCCCACTCGCGCAATTGTGATCTCGCGAGTTAGCTGGATCAGCGGACGCATTCTTCCACTTGGAGAGATCCTTCCGCGTGCCCGCGCAGCAGGGGTCATCAGCATTGTCGACGGTGCGCAGTCTGTTGGCGCAATGCTTGACGCCGTGGATGCGTTAGATCCAGATGTGCTCGCCTTCCCTTCGCAAAAGTGGCTCCTCGGCATTGAAGGACTTGCCGGCATGCGGCTCTCGCGCCGCGCTCTAGCTGCGGGCGGTCTGCAGACGCCAATCGGTGGCTTCCTTGCATTTCGCGAACCCGCACTCGACGGTGTTGGCGTGATGCACGACGACGCGCGACGATTCCAGACCTCAGGGTTCGCTCGGCCAGCACTCGTCGGCTCCGCACGCGCCGCTGGCTGGCTCTCTATGCAGGTGGGCCTGCCGTGGGCGGCTGCCCGTGCGGGCCGCCTGGCACGTGCCTTCGCCGCAAGCGCCGCCTCGATCCCAGGCGTTGAACTCCTCGTCGGTCCGGGGCGCCTCGCCACGATCGTCGCGCTTCGCGTGGACGGCTGGGAGGCGTCACAACTCGTTGAAGAGTTCAGCCGCCGCGCCTTCGCCATCACCCGGCGCGTCCCCGGCATTGCGGCCACGGCGGACCGCCCCGCCTCAAACCCTGCCCTGCGCACCTCGTGGGGCTTCTGGAACACCGACGACGAGGTCGGCCGAATGCTCGAGCTCCTCACCCTCTTCGCCGCGCACACGCCAGAGAGCCTGCCGAAGCGTCCAGCAATTGAAATCATCCAACGCTGAAATGCGCGGCAACCGCGCCCCGCGTGGGTTCATAGGGAAGCGCCTCTATCAACTACAACATGCGCCGCGACCGGTCTTTCGCGCGGTGCTCGCAAGCGGAGGGAGCGGACTCGTCTTCATGCTGATCTATCTCGCATATGACCTTCACGTTGAGCGTGCGCTGATCAGCGGCGTTGCACCATCACTGCTCGCTGGAGGGGGAGATCTACGTACGGAGGCCGCTGCGCTCGTGGTCCTATGTACCGCCACATTCGGAAGTCTGCTGACCTACCTGATCGTCCCGCAACCATCTGCAGATGGCACGTTCACAACACGCTCTGGCTGGTCTGCACTGCTCGGACTCTTTGCCAGTCTCCCCATCGCATACATCGGATTGGTGATTGAGAGTCAGTTCTTGAAGCCGTTCTTGCTCGCGCTGTAGCGCGCACACCGTCAGCGCGAGATGTAGCCAACCATTCGGTATCCAACGCCGCGCACGCTGACGAGAATCTCAGGCTTGCGCTGATTCCCCTCGAACTTCTTTCGGAGGCGGTTGATCGCAACACGGAGCGCCTCATCGCCGCCGTTCCAGCCCTCTCCCCAAATCTTCTGCCGAATCTCCTGATGGGTGATCGCTTCGCCGAGCCGATCGACAAAGAGGGCGACGAGTCGCTTCTCAATCCCGGTGAGGAGTGTGCTGCGACCGTCCACGTGCAGTGACCCAGTTGCCGGGTCGAATCGGATTGCGTGGGGGGCGGTTGTCATGGGAGTGGAATTCTACCCGCTTGTTACAGGGCGCGCCGACCCGTTCCGCCACGGTAGGGCGCTTAGACAACTCCACCTGCCGCGATCGCGAACGTGGCGGCCCCTGCAAGGGCGATGCCGATCCCCTGGCGCAGTCCGATGCGCTCGCGCAGGATGACGGCGGCAAAGAGGACCGTGGTCACTGGTGCGATCGAGGTGAAGACGGCCGCAACCGCCACGCCGCTCTCTTGTGATGCCAACAGGAAGAAGAGATTGCCGAGTGTGTCACCGCTCCCCGCCGCTGCGAGTGTCAGGACGAGTGCGATGCGTCCACGAAGTCCAGTTGGTATTGCGCCAGGTCGAATCGATTCGGCTCCAGGTGGGCGTCGGCCGATCGCGCGTGCAATCAAGAAGAGACTGACGAGCGCACTGACACTCGCCACACGAAGTCCGGTGAGGAGCCAGAGCGTGCTCTCCGATTCCACGCGCGCAAAGAGCAGGCTGAATCCTGCAAAGCAGAGGCCGGCAGCTACGCCGTAGAGTGCTCCGCCAAACGTTGCCGCACCGCTTGATGCATCTGGATGCGCACCTGGATCACCAGCGTTCGCCGTGTTTGCGTCGGCACTTGTCGAGACGATGTAGATCGCAATGATGGCGAGCCCAAATCCTACGAGGCGTAACGGCGTAGCAGTCTCGCCGCTTGCAAGTGCGACAGCAACGGGGATCAGCGCGGCCAATGTTCCAGCGATGCTTGCAACCACGGAGATCTTCCCGTGGGCAAAGCCGTGATAGAGCGAGAGCACGCCAGCGCCTCCCGTGATCCCAGCGATCGCCGTCAGCTGCAAGGTGGGACCATCAGGGATCGATTGTCCACTGAGCAGTGCAATCGGGATCAGAATGCCGAGTGCAACACTTTGGCTCGCGGCGACGACGAAGAAGGTAGGGAGGCGACGACTCGCAATGCCGCCCACAAAGTCTCCACCACCCCATGAGAATGCGGCGAGGATCCCGTAGAGTGCGCCGATCACGAGCGGCTCCCGAGGTATGTCATCCGTAGATGTTCGCCGACTCCCGGAACCTCGAACGGCTCGCCTTCACCCACGAAGCGGTGACGCTCGTAGAAGGGGACCGCGCGGATGCGGGCGTTGCACCAGAGTAGGCGGGCCGCGCCATCGCTCCCCTCCCATGCGCGGATCGCCGCCTCAAGGAGTGCACCGCCGAGTCCTTGGCTGCGCAGGCCTGGTGCAGTGGCCATGCCGCGAAGCTGAGTGCTCCGCCCCCCGCTGTCGGAGGTGACTTCATAAAGAGAGACGCACGCCACAAGGAGGCCACCCAACCAGACGCCCCAGTGCACGCCGAGTCCCTCTTCATCTCCGGGGAGGAGCGCACGCTCGAGTGGCCCTCCGCCACGAAGCACCTCGTTTCGCAAGGGGAGGATCTCGTGGATCGTCGCGCGTCGGATCTCAGGGAGGCTCATCTCAGCACCGTACCGCGTCGCACGCGTTTGAGTCGTGGGCTACCGTTCGTGCATGCCTGAGACACGACCTGTCGCCCCCGCACTCCCAACCCTTGATGCGCTCACGGGTAAGCCCTTCACCATGGACCTTGCCGCGGTGAAACGAGCGGCGGCGCGAACAGCGGGCCGACTGCATGTCACCCCACTCCTCAGCTCTATTGGCGCAGCGGAAGCACTGCGCCGAAGCGGGGGACCACTCCTTGGCGACGGTCGACTTCGATTGAAGTCGGAACACCTGCAGCGCACCGGCTCGTACAAGGTGCGCGGCATGTTGAATCGCGTGACGCACATGGTGGAGCACTTCGGTGAATCTGAAGTACAGCGCCGTGGCCTGATCACCTTCAGCGCCGGCAACGCCGCCGCGGCATACGCGTGGGCGGGGCGCGAGTTCAGGGTCCCAGTCCACGTGGTGATGCCGCGCAGCGCCGTCCCCGCAAAGATCGCCGCGTGTGAGTCATATGGGGCAACCGTGCACCTTGTCGATGGACTGATGGGCGAGGCCGCAACCCTGAAAGATCAGTTGATCAAGGAACTCGGACTCTTTGATGCACACCCGTTTGATGACCCATATGTGATCTCAGGACACGGCACGCTCGGTGCGGAGATCCTTGATCAACTCCCCGAAGCGGATGTGGTGATCGGCGGACTCGGCGGTGGCGGCATGCTTTGCGGTGCCGCCGTTGCACTCCGTGCACTGAAGCCATCGATTCGAATCTATGGCGTTGAACCAGAAGGCTCCGCTGCGGTGAAGCTGGCGGTCGAGGCCGGCAATGTCGTCCCCGTGCAGCCCACGTCGATTGCCGATGGCCTCGGCGCACCGTACGCTGGCTCATGGACGCTGCCGCTCGCCTCAACGCTGATTGACGCGTGCATCACGCTCCCTGACGAAGAGATCCTTGGTGGCCTTCGCTTCCTCGCCGAGCGCTGCAAGCAGGTCGTGGAGCCAGCCGGCGCCGCCGCGCTCGCCGCCCTCCTCTTTGGACGTGTCCCTGTGTCTCCGGGTGATCGCGTGGTTGTCATCCTGAGCGGCGGCAACGTTGACCTGACCCGGATGCCCGAGTTTCTCTCCCGCGCCCTGCCAATTCCAGGGGCGTAGTTCTCCTGGTTGACACCTACCCACCCTCCCCCTAGGCTTTCCCCAACTGATACTCAGTATCAGTGCAAGCTGAGGGAGGATCCCATGGGTTTTAGCCACAAGAACACTCGAGGCGTGACGTATTTTCTTCATGGTCGTAGCCGGACGGTTGCAAGCGGCAAGACGGTAACCCTCTATTTCTTTGCGAAGGCTTCGGGCGCGGGCGCCATTGAAGCGCTGCCGAGTGGCTACAAGGTTGTTGAGTCTGAGAAGACAGGGCTCCCAATCCTTAAGAAGGCATAGCCCTCTAATGAAGGAGCCAGCGAACCCGAACGTGAAGTGCCCGAACGGCGACCTTCCCGAGCAGCCGCACCTCTTTGAGGCTGCAGCGGCCGAGGGAACGCCGCTCTACATGTTCTGCCGCAACTGCGGCGAGGTTCGCAAGATCGAGTTGCCGTTGCCGTTCACGACACCACTCGACGACCTTCCGGCACATCTCTGGCCCTCCTCTCGCGAGGATCCTCAGGGAGGTTGACCCCTTCACGCGGGAGCCTGTGAGACGTACGCTTTGGCCAGAGTGACCACTGGTCACGCAGAGGAGAAGAGGGAGGAAACATCATGGCCGCGTTTTCATTCGAGAACTCAAAGGGGACGACCTACTATCTTCACGCCCGTTCGCGCAAGGTTGCGAGCGGGAAGAGCGTGACGCTCTACTTCTTCGCAAAGAAGCCAGGGGAGGGTGCCGTCGCGGCACTCCCCGAGGGATACAAGGTGAAGGAATCCGGTCGCACCGGCCTCCCAATCCTGAAGAAGAAGTCGGGGCTCTTCGGCTGGTTCTAGGTTTCGCGCTGAGAACAGCCGTGCCACGCAGTCGGCACGGCGATCAGAGAGACTGAGCGCATGAACGATCCGATCACTATCGTCGCGCTGATCCTTGCGGCCATCGCCGCCGCCGCTGCGCTGTTCGCCGCCGCACGATCGGGTCGCACCCCGCCGCCCGACCCGACAAGCACCTTGCAGGCACAGCGCGTAGAAGATCAGCTGCAGTCGGTTGTTGAGCGCCTCGCGCGCATCGACGCCGCTCAGCAGGGGATTGACCAGCTCCGCGAGCCGATGGACGAACTCCTCTCCGTCTTCCAGAACAAGCAGGCGCGCGGCCAGTACGGCGAGGCACGACTAGAAGAGATCGTGCGCGACGCGCTACCAGCGGATCTCTACAGCTTTCAAGAGACGCTCTCCAACGGAAAGATCGCGGACTGCATCGTGGGACGCGGCGCCGCCTCTAACCGCGTCTGCGTCGACTCAAAGTTTCCGCTGGAGGCGTACCAGAAGCTCGTCGCAGGCGACTCTTCCGCTGCCGCACAGTTCCGCACGGCGCTGAAGGCGCACATCGACGCGATCGGATCCAAGTACGTCATCCCTGGTGAGACGAGTCGCCTTGCCGTGATGTTCATTCCGTCCGAGGCGATCTATGCGGAGCTCTTCACCAACTTCTCGGACATGGAGCAGTACGCCAATGGGAAGCGCGTGGTCTTCGCCTCGCCGAACACGCTGCATGCGCTCCTCGCAACGGTCAGCATGTTCCATATCGAATCGAAGATCGGCGAACAGGCGATCCTGATCCAGCGCGAGGTCGGTGGTCTCACGAGGGACGTGGAGCTACTGGCTGAGCGCATCGAGAAACTCGCCACTCATTTCCGGCAGATTGGCGACGACATCAGCGGAGCGCAGACCTCCGTGAAGCGGATCGTCAGCAAGGGTGAACGGATCGCCAGGGTGGATCTTGGCGACGACGCGGATCCGCCCGCCTTGCGTGAGGGGTAGCCTCGCGTATCCGCCTGCGGTAAAGTGAGCCGTAGGCCCGAGACTCGGGTCAACGTTAGGGAGGAACCATGGATTCAAAGAACCTGTACATCGTCGCTGCGGCTGCGAGCCTCGTACTATCGCTCGCGCACTTTTTCGGAGTTGGCTTCGCTGCCAGCGCTGAGAACGCTATCTACATCGGCCTCTGGGTCCCAGCGATCCTTTCGCTTGGCAACCTGCTGGCCAAGAAGGGCAAGTGAGCGACCCGATCGTCTTCGCGCTCGGTGTGATCGTTATGATCCCTGTGCTCTTCGCGGCCTACAAAGACCTGCGCAGCTGACGAAGTCGATCTCAGAGCGCCTCGTTGCAGCGTCGGCTGCGGCGGGGCGTTTTGTTAGGCGGCATGGTGCGTGGCATCGGACTCGAGCAGCACGCGTCCCCGCGGAATGGCACGGAGCGCAAGGAGTGCGGTGAGCAACAGTCCCGCTCCGCTTGCGACGAACACCACCGTGGATCCGGCCGCGTCGTAGAGGAAGCCGGCCGCAATGCCGCCGAGTGCGGCGCCGAGCGTCCCCGCAGAGTGGTAGAGCGACTGCCCAGTTGCGTGAAGGCGACGCGGGACTAGTCGATCAACCACCTCTACGGCACACATCAACGCGATCGCGAAGACTGCCCCCTCGGCGAGTCGTAGAAGCGTGAGCGGCAGCGCGCTGTCAAAGAGCGCAACCGAAGCGGTGATCAACCCCATGATTGCGGTTGCGGCAGCGAAGCCTCGTCGCAGTCCTATCCCCCTGAGCATTCGCGCCGAGGCGATCATGAAGGGAACTTCAATGAAGGCGGCGAGGGTTGCGCCGAGTCCGAGCATCGCCGCGTCGCCACCAACCTCGTTGATCCTCACCGGTCCGAGGCGATAGAACGGGGCGGCGCAGAGCGCCTCGAGGAAGATGATCGCAACGAAGGGGACCATCGCTGGGGCGATGCGCAGCAGTTCACTCACACTACCGAATCGGTCACGCGCTGAGCGTCTGGTGCGGCGTGCCGACGCGGGGCGTGACGGCGCGCTGCGATGCGCCGTCATGACGCTCCGATCTTTCAGAAACGGAATCGGCAGAATCGTGCAGCAGAGCCCAACGGCCAAGAACGGGACGATCGACGACCCGCCACCGTCGCGGATCGCCACGCCTGCGGCGAGAGCGGTGACCGCATAGGTGAAGCTCGTCACCGCTCGTGTGACCGCAAAACGCGGTCCACCGTCGCGTGCGATGCCGAGGGCAAGCGCATCCGCCGAACTGTTCGATGCGTTCCCGGCGACTGCCATGAGGATCGTCCCGCCGATCGCTGTTCTGAGATCACCGAAGGCGAAGAGGAGGATGCCGATCGCGCTCGAGATCTCGCCGATCGCAAGTCCTGCACGCCGGCCGACGACACGGTCAGCAAGGTGTCCCCAGGCTGGTCCAACGGCGCTCGAGACGAGTGCCGTTGCCGCAGTCAGCAGTCCGAGCTCGCCTGCGCTCAGGCCGCGGTCGATCATCGCGACCGCGTAGAACGGATAGAAGACCGCACCCACGACACCGAAACCGCCGTAGATCGTCAACACGCCGAGGCGTGAGAGACGAGAACTACTTGCCAAGATTCTCCGGGCCGAAGGAGTTTGGCAGCAAGAAGTCAAATGGATAACGGTTCAAGCGTTCGATCCTCAGGTTGTCGTCGAGGCTGACGGCAACGATCGGCATCTGCAGGGAGCCCGCGAATTCACGGATGCGCTGTCGGCAGACGCCGCAGGGCGATGGTGCTTCAGACGGGGATTGGACGGCGAATGCGAGTGCGACCGCCTTCGCATTGGTCGCGAGGCGCATTGCGTTCATCGCGTGCTGTTCGGCGTGCACGGTGAGGGTGTAGTCGGCCCCCTCCATGTTCGCGCCCACGTGGATTCCACCGTCTGCGTCGGCAACCGCCGCGCCAACGAGATAGTTGGAGTAGACCGCGTAGGCACGCGGTCGAATCCGTATCGCTTCGTCAACGAGTTTCTGCTCAAGCGGCGTGAGGTCTGACTGCTGGATTCTCATCTTGGTGACCACCCTTCTACCTGACGAATGAGCCGCCGAATGTGAAGCCCGTGCAACGGTGCCAGCGGCATCGACCATAGCGGCTTGAGCCACGCTTCCGAGCCGAGCGACGCAGCATCGGCACCAGCCCAGCCATACTCCCGCACGTCGTTGAAGGTGCGCACGCCACCGCCGGCGATGATGGGGAGGCGGATCCCGGCCTCACGCAACTCGCTGACCACGCGTAGGCCGATCGGCTTGATGGCGCGACCAGAGAGCCCGCCGTAACGATTCTTCAGCAGTGGCGCGCCGCTCTCGGGGTCGAGTCGCAGGCCTTTCACCGTGTTGATCGCACTGAGTGCGGCGACGCCGTTCGCCTCCGCCATGCGCGCGTGTGTGAGGTAGTCAAAGTCTGGCGAGAGTTTCAGGATCACAGGGAAACGCGAGGCCGGAACCGCACGCTTCAGCACCTCTTCAATGATGGGATTGAAGTCGAAGTTCACGTTGTGGCAGGAGACGTTGAACTCCACCGCTGTGAGCGATCCGGAGGGTGCCTGGCTGTTCACGCGCTCCACCAGGGATGCAAACTCATCGGCGCTGAAGCCACCGAGCGAGAGGATGCGGTTCTGTTCAGCTGTTCGCGGAAAGTATTCCTCGAAGTAGCGATCGATGCCGATGTTCGACCAGCCGAAGGCATTGAGCCAACCCGCATCGGCCTCTCGCAGTGCGCCACGGTAGAGGCGCAGCAGCTCGGGGATCTCCGAGATGCGCCACGACTCTTTCAGGGTGAAGTGGCCTTCGCGCGGTTGCGACGTGACGGTGCGTACCGTCACCGCGCCGAATCGCCGTAGGTCTACAAAGTTGGAGATCGGCGAGAGCCCGAGCACGGCGACCCGTCCCTTCGGCGCGCCGTATCCGAGGAGGCTTGAACTGGTGATGAGTCGGTTGCGAAGCGTAATCCCGTTGAGGTTGATCATGCCGCGATCGTAGCGCGCAGCAGGAGCACCGCCAGCACCGTTGCCGCCATGCCCACCAAGAGGCTGTCGCGCCATCGTCCAATCAGCGCTCCCACAACCACCGCAACGGCCTCTGGGCCGAGACGGAGTGACGCGTCGTCGACAAAGACGTTCACGGCGGCGATTGCGCCGAGTACCGCGGGACCAATCAGGCGAAGGTAGGCGAGTACCGGTGCAGGTAGGCGATCGGCTCCGGTTGCAAGAAGTGGAAGTGCGCGCGCGGCATACGTTCCGATCCCGGCGAGGATGGCGAGTGGGACAAGATCGGAGCGCAGCGGATCAATCATCGTGTTGCTCTGCGTCGATTGACAACGACAAGTCCAACGAGCGGTCCCAGCAGCCCGCCGATCATCACCGCAGCACTCGCGTTGACGAGCAGTGCTGAGCCCACTGCCGCCGCGGATCCGGCGACGAGCGCGGCGAGCGCTGCGCGATCTCGAACGAGTCCCACGGCAAGCCCCGCCATCGATGCAGGGAAGGCAACATCGAGTCCGATCGTGGCGGGATCAGGGAGCGCCGCGCCCGCGAGCCAGCCTGCGAGCGTTGCAAGGTTCCACGGCACGAAGATGGCGAAGCCTGCGTACCACGCACCGGAGAGATCCATGCGACCGAGCCGAGCCACATGTGCGCTGGTCAGCGCGAACGCCTCATCGGTCAGCAAGTATGCGAGGCCGGCACGAACGCGGCGCGGCAGTGCCGCCGCATGTGGCGCAATGGATGCAGCGTAGAGGAAGTGACGCGCGTTGAGGAGCCAGACCAGGAGCACGATGGACGCCCACGGTGCTGCAACGGCGAGCAGCCCGACCGCCGCGAACTGCGCGGCGCCAGCAAAGAGAAACGCGCTGAATGCTGCCGTCTCGATCAGTGAGAGGCCGCCCTCACGCGCCGTAAATCCGAAGATCGTGCCGATCACGATTGCAAGCACCCAGATCCCGATCGAATCAATGGCGAGCTGGCGGCGCGCCGCGCGGAGTTGTTTCGCGTCCGCGCCACTCATGTCGCTGGCGTCAGGACGACGACCGGGATCTCGCGGTTGGTCTTCCGCGAGTAAGCAGCGTAGACTCCGTATGTGACATCGTCCGTGCGCTTCAGGAGGCTCCGTCGTTCGTCGCCAGTCGCCACGCGCGCGACATACGGTAGTGATTGGCCACGACGAATCACTCGCACGTGGGGATCAGCTAGCAGGTTTTGATACCAGCTTGGATTACTGGCGCGACCGTAGTTGCTTGCCACGAGGACGATGCGATCGTGATCTGGAAGGTAAGTGATGACGGCGCGTCGTCGCAGCCCGCTCTTACGCCCGGTTGTCTCCAAGATGATCCCTGGTCGCCAGAAGAGGCTCGGTGAGATGCGCCCGTTGGTTGCAAGCGCCAGCCGCGCGTGCAACGGAACAACCAGTCCAATGAGTCGTCCGAACCAACGCTGCGCAGATTTACGCAACGCCGATCGCGGCGTTGCCCAATCATCGCGCGGCATCTATCGCTCGGCGAATAGGTAGCGGGCCGAGAGGGCGGCGAGCGTTGCGCCAATGATTGGACCAGCGATGTACACGATCGCACCAGAGAGGTCGCCGAAGACAAGTGCTGGGCCGAACCAGCGCGCAGGATTCATCGCGGCGCCGGTGAGCGGTGCACCAACAATGATGTCGGCGGTGACAGCAAAGCCAATGAAGAGCGCGCCGAGTTTTGGAGCGCGACTGTCGACCGCGGTTAACAGCACGGCGAACGCGAGCACGGCGGTGAGCACCGCTTCAACGCCAATCAAGAGCGGGGCACCCGCTCCCATTGAGAGCGTTGGCACAGCTCCGCCCGCGAAGCCATAGACGCTCGGCTCACCGTCAAATCCGCCGAAGGCGAGCTTTAGCGCTAGTCCGGCGCCAACGGCGCCAACCAACTGCGCGGCGATATAGCGGAGGCCCTCGACCGTTCGGACCCTGCCGATCAGCCAGAGGGCAATGGTGATCGCGGGGTTGAACTGTCCGCCGCTGATCGGTCCGAATGCGGTTGCGAGGGTGGCGAGCGCGAAACCGTGCGCGAGGGCGATCCCAAGCAGCCCGATCGCGCCGCCGGTCTGGGCGTCTGCGATCACAGCGCCTCCTCCAACCACGAAGAAGAGGAACGTGCCGATCGCCTCAGCGGCAAGGGGGGCGACCACGGTTCGATTCAGCATCTGGGACCTCCTGCTGCTCGGCTGGTTCAATCGTGCACGATTGGCACGCCGAACGCGAGTGTAGAGCAGCCCTCTACCGGCGAGCAGCGGGATGCCGTATGCTTCTCGGGCTGGTCCGGACCTCGGGCAGCAGTAGGATGCACGCACGCGACCGAGATCAGTCAACCGTTCCCTCTAGGGCTCGCGAGACAAACCTTCGGAACACGAGGCGAGCCAACAATAGGAGTGAACGGAATGTACACAGACAAACCCTTGGTCTGCATGGATTGCAGCCATGAGTTCGTGTTCACGGCGCGAGACCAGGAGTTTTACGCCGAACGCGGATTCACCGAGCCAAAGCGCTGCGCACCATGCCGCAACGCCCGCAAGGCGCAGCGCGAGGGTGGTTCGGCAGGCGGCTTCGGCGGCTACACCGGTGGTGGCAGTTACAGCGCGGGTGGCTACGGCGCCCCGCGAGCTCCACGCGGACCACGCGAGATGCACCCGACCACCTGCTCGGACTGCGGTAAGGACACGATGGTCCCCTTCCTGCCAACGAGCGGCAAGCCGGTGTATTGCGATACCTGCTTCGCGAGCCGACGCCCAGCGCGCTGAGCGTACGAGTTTCGTCGTTCGCCGGACGGCCGGGACCCTTCGGGGTCTCGGCCGTCCGCTTTTCCCGCAGTAGCATCGCCTCATGAGCGGCACTCCTGATCCTCAGCGACGCACCGCCCCTCACCGCGTGCGCACCTGGCGCGATGGTGTCGCTCGTGAACGCGACGACACACTCACGGGCGAAGAGCCTGCACAGATCAGCGTGGTGGATGCAGATGGAGTGCGGATCGATGTTGCAGTGACCATGCGCACGCCAGGCCATGACGAAGAGCTTGCTGTCGGCTTCCTCGTCAGCGAATCACTGATCGCGCAAACCTCCGTGGTCCGCGTCACGTTTGGCGACCCTCTTGATGCATCACAGCCAGAGAACCACATCAGCGTTCACGTGAAGGGCCCGTTTGATGCGGCCCGCGTTCCAACGCGCACAACGGTCGCTACCGCTTCGTGTGGCATCTGTGGCAAGGCGTCCATCGAAGATGTCGTCCAACGACTCGGGCGCGTGCAGTCGATCATGCGCATCAGCGACGACGCGCTCCTCAAGCTCCCCGCGCAGCTTCGCGACGCACAAGCAATCTTTGGCGAGACGGGGGGGATTCACGCCGCGGCAACCGTCGCCGTTGCGCCGAGCGGCGCCCTCACCATCAGCGTGGTACGCGAAGACGTTGGACGTCACAATGCGGTGGACAAGTTGATTGGTGAGGCGGCGCTGCGCCTCGCACTCCCACTCAGCGGTGCACTCTTGCTCCTCTCCGGTCGCTGCTCATTCGAGCTCGTGCAGAAGGCGGCCGCTGCCGGCTATGGCGCGATCGCCTGCGTCGGCGCGCCATCGTCGCTTGCGGTGGAGACGGCGGAGCGACTCGGCATCTGCCTGATCGGCTTCTTGCGCGAAGGTTCCTTCAACGTCTACACGCAGTTTGACGTGGTGCAGCGCTAGTACGTCCTAGGAGTTCGCCTCGATCTCCTTCAACCGATCCACGAGCAGACCGCAGTGTGCAAGCGCCGCTCGCTCGTCGAGTGCACGGACCATCTCGCGTTCGTCGAGCAACGCACTCATCTCACTGGTCGAGCGCGCAACATCAGCGAGCGGTCGCGACTCTGCGCGAGCGGTGGCAGTGGCTCCTTGTACGAGCGCATACGCTTGGTCGCGTGGTGCGCCTGCGTTGACCAGCGCGGTGAGGAGACGCGAGGCGGCGTGCAACCCGAGGCCCGCATCGAGATTCCTGCGCATCGCATCGCGATTGACCTCGAGCCCATCGATGATGCCGTGCATGGAGCGGAGCGCGTAGTGAATGAGGCCAGTGGCATCGGGGAGGAGGATGCGCTCCGCTGAGCTATGACTCATGTCGCGCTCATGCCAGAGCGCTTGGTTCTCCGCGGCCGCAACCGCGTACCCGCGCAGGATCCGCGCGAGCCCCGCAATGCGTTCGCTCTTCACCGGATTGCGCTTCTGTGGCATGGCTGAACTCCCCGCCTGGCCACTGCGGAACGGTTCACGAAGTTCGTCAATCTCCAAGTGTTGCAAGTTGCGAATCTCTGTTGCAAATCGCTCGAGTGTGCCGCCCGTAATCGCGATGGCTGCAACGAATGCGGCGTGCCGATCGCGCTGCACGATCTGTGTGCTGACCGGATCTGCGCGGAGGCCGAGTTCTGAAAGCACCTCGCGCTCGATCGCAGGATCAATCTGGCTGTACGTTCCAACCGGACCGGAGATCTTCCCGGTGGCGACCTCATCGGCCGCAGTGGCGAGTCGCACGCGGTTGCGCGCAGCCTCAAACGCCCAGCCGGCGAGCTTTGCGCCGAACGTCATCGGTTCCGCATGCACCGAGTGGGTGCGCCCCGCCATCACGGTGTCACGCTCTTCGCGCGCGCGCCGGATGATCACCGCAATGAGCGCGTCGAGTTCGGCGAGGATCAGGTCTGCGGCGGCGCGGAGCTGGAGGGCGAGGGCGGTGTCGACCACATCGCTGCTGGTGAGGCCATAGTGGAGGTAGCGTCCTTCGGGCCCAACTGATTCGGCGACCGCATTGACGAAGGCGAGCGTATCGTGATCAAGGGTTGCCTCAATCTCAGCGATTCGTCCGAGGTTCACCGTGGCGCGCGTGCTGATCGCCTGCGCCGCCTCGGCAGGGATAGTGCCGCGCTTCGCCTGAGCCTGGGCGACAGCCACCTCAACGCGGAGCGCGGCGTTCCAGCGCGCGGCGTCCCCCCAGACGTTGCGCATCTCGGGTGTGGTGTATCGATCAATCACGATCGATCAATCATGGGCGATTCGCGGAGCGACGCATCGGTCGCCACGCGCGCTCAATCGTCTGCGTGCGCTCAGGGCCAACGGAGAGCAGCACAATCGGCGCGCCCGCAAGCTCCTCGAGTGCCGTCACGTAGCGCCGCGCGTTTTCAGGGAGGTCGGCCAACGCACGGACGTTGTGGATCGGTTCACTCCAGCCTGGGAAGCGCTCATAGATTGGCGTGGCGCGCGAGAGTTCCGCGGCCGGCGCGGGCCAGCGCTCCACGCGCTTGCCGTCGATCTCATACGCAACGCAGAGCAGGATCTCGGGGATCCCAGAGAGGACATCGAGCTTGTTGAGCATGATGCTTGAGACACCATTCAGCTGGACCGCGTAGCGCAGCGGCAACGCGTCGTTCCAACCGACGCGTCGACGGCGTCCGGTGGTGGTGCCAACTTCGTGCCCAGTCGTTGCGATGCGCTCGCCGATCGCATCGGTCAGTTCGGTGACGAACGGTCCTGAGCCGACGCGCGTGGCGTATGCCTTCATCACGCCCATCACCTCGTCGATCTGCAACGGTGCGATTCCGCCGCCGGTGGCTGCGCCACCGGCGATCGGATGCGACGACGTAACGTACGGATAAGAGCCGTGGGTCAGGTCAAGGAGCGTCCCTTGTGCCCCCTCAAAGAGGAGATGCTCGCCTGCGCCGAGTGCGCGCTGCACGAATTCGTTGGTGTCTGCAATGTGCGGACGGAGTCGTTCCCCCCATGCCGCGATCTGCGCGAGGATCGCGCGCTCATCGGTGGCGGCTGGGTCGCCTGCGCCGAGCGCCTGGAGGAGTGCGCGCTTCTCGGGAAGCGCACGTGCCAGACGAGATTCTGCGGAGGCTGCATCAAGTAGATCTTCGACCCGCAGTCCGGTGCGTGCAGCACGGTCTTCATACGCTGGGCCAATGCCGCGTCCGGTCGTTCCAACCTTCGCACCACCGAGAGCGGTTTCGCGAGCCTTGTCCAAGGCAATGTGATACGGGAGGATGAGCGATGCAGCGTGGCTGACGCGCACGCGAGAGATGTCGATGCCGCGCGCAATCAGCCCGTCAAACTCGCGAAGCAGCGTCTCTGGGTTGACCACGACGCCTGGCCCGATGATCGGAGTGATGTGTCCGTAGAGGACGCCGCTCGGCACAAGGTGAAGCTTGAACGTGTCTTTCCCGATGACAATGGTGTGCCCCGCGTTGTCGCCACCCTGGTAGCGCACAACCGCCGCAACCTGCTCGGCAAGGAAGTCGGTCGTCTTCCCTTTCCCTTCGTCGCCCCATTGGAGGCCGACGATCACGCTGGCAGGCATCACTTCCCCTTTCACTGGGCGCTGGTTGCGCCGGGAATAACTCGGCGCGCGGATCGTACCCTCCCGAGCCATCCGCCGCTCACTTCGGCGCGCCGCTAGACTCGCCATATGAGCGCGACCCCCGCACCCGTGGAACCTTCGGCGCCACGAAAACGATACGGTGGTTCGTGGCTCCCGAAGCCCTCACTCTTTGCCAGCTGGCGCCCAAATGGGATCGGCCTGCAGAAGCCGAACCACGTCATGGAGACCCTGCGGACGATCTGGGAGAACCGCGGCAACCTTCGATACGCCTGGCGAATTCTCAGCAAGGGGGTCTGTGACGGCTGCGCGCTCGGTGTGGCCGGGTTCAAGGACTGGACGATCGACGGACTTCACCTCTGCACCACGCGCCTCAACCTGTTGCAGGTCAACACTGCACGTGCCCTAGATCCGGCGCGTCTCGCAGATGTCGCCGCGCTTCGCTCGCTCTCCTCGACCGAGCTCCGTGCGCTCGGCCGGCTCCCGTATCCAATGTTGCGGATGCGTGGCGAGAACGGATTCAAGCGCATCAGCTGGGAGCGTGCGCTGCAGATTGCAGGGTCGCAGATCAAGGCGGCTGGTCCTTCGCGCATCTCCTTCTTCCTGACGGCGCGCGGCATCATGAATGAGACCTACTACGCCATCCAGAAGGTGGTGCGCTTCCTTGGAACGAACGACGTGGACAATGCGGCACGCATCTGCCACGCGCCGAGCACCGGCGCGCTGAAGCACGGCATCGGCTACGGCGCGACCACCGTCTCGTACCTGGATGTGATCGAGAGCGATCTCATCATCCTCTTCGGCTCAAATGTGGCGAACGCACAGCCAGTCTTCATGAAGTATCTGCACCTTGCCAAGAAGCGCGGTGCGAAGATCCTGGTGGTGAACCCGTATCGCGAGCCTGGACTTGACCGCTACTGGGTCCCAAGCAATGCCGATTCGCTCCTCTTCGGCACAAAGATGGCAGACGCGTGGGTGCAAGTCGCCCAAGGAGGCGATATCGCATTCATCAGTGCCGCGTTGCTGAGGCTTGAAGAGCTCAACGCACTCGATCAGCAATTCATCCGCGAGAAGAGTGCGGGGTGGAGCGAGCTCCGAGCGGCGCTCGGCGGGCGAAGCATCGACGAGTACCTGGCCATGTCAGGCGCGTCGCGCGCAGAGCTTGAGACCTTCTGCGCACTCTACGGAGGAGCGAAGTCTGCGGTCCTGATCTGGTCGATGGGGATCACGCAGCAGGCGTGCGGCAGCGAAAACGTTGCCGCGATCGTTAACCTTGGACTTGCGCGCGGCAACATCGGTCGCCCTGGCGCCGGACTGATGCCGATCCGTGGGCATAGCGGCGTGCAAGGTGGCGCAGAGATGGGCGCATATGCAACGGCACTCCCGGGCGGACTCCCCATCGAGTCGCGCTACACGGAACCACTCGCGGCAGCGTATGGATTCCCGATCGCGGCACGGAACGGGCGTTCGGCGCCACAGCAGCTCGACGCCGCCGAGCGTGGCGAGATCGACGTGCTCTGGAGCGTTGGCGGGAATTTCTTGGAGACGATGCCTGATCCCAACGCGGTTGCGCGCACGCTCGCCAAGGTGCCGCTCCGCGTGCACCAAGACATTGTGGTCAGCAGTCAGATGCTCGTCGACCCGGGTGAAGCGGTCTTGCTCCTCCCCGCCACAACGCGGTACGAAGTTCCTGGCGGCGGAACGGAGACCACCACGGAGCGTCGTGTGGCATTCAGTCCCGAGATCCCGGGACCGCGCATTGGTGAGGCGCAACCGGAGTGGGAGGTCTTCACGAAGCTGGCCGCGGAAGTAGATCCAGCACGCGCGCATCTCGTCGTCTTTCCGGGTGGCACGCAGCAGATTCGTGAAGAGATCGCTCGCATTGTTCCCTCGTATGCAGGGATTGAAACGCTGAAGGAGAGCGGCGATGCCATCCAGTGGGGCGGTGAGCGACTCTGTGAAGGGCAAGCCTTTGCTACGCCAGACGGGAAGGCGCACTTTGCAACCGTGCTCCCCATTGAAGCGACGCTCCCCGCAGGGAAGCTGAACCTCTCCACGCGTCGCGGCAAGCAGTTCAACTCAATGGTTTGGAAGGATAAGGATCCGCTCAACGGTGCGGTACGTAGCGACATCCTCATCTCTGCGGCCGATGCCGCCGCCCGTGGCTTTGTCGATGGCGCCGCCGTGCGTGTGCGCAGTGCAACAGGCGAAGTGCAGGCACAGATCAAGGTGGCACCAATTCGCGCGGGGAGCGTGCAGATGCACTTCCCTGAAGCAAATCCGCTCATTGACGGCGTGCACCGAGATCCAATCAGCCACGTGCCGGACTACAACGCGATCGTTGAGCTCATCCCTGCTGACGCAACGGCATAAGGGTCGGTGATGGCGCCGACGAGCGCACTAGAGAGCGCCCCAGCAGGCGCGATCGGCATCCTTCTCGCTGGTGGCGCAAGCCGTCGATTCCCCGGCGGAAAGCTCGACGCACGCATTCCGGTGGCGCTCGCTGATCTGCGAGGGCGTCCCGAACTTGCAGGGGCACGCGTCTTTGACGCGGCATACGCAACGCTCGCCGCGGCAGTCTCCGAGATCTATGTGCTCGGCGATGCATCACCCCCTCATCTGGTGACGGTGGTGACGGACCGCGTGATGCATGCGGGGCCAGCGGCGGCACTCGCCGATCTGCTGGCAAGCGATCGACTTCGCGATCACGGCGATGCAACGCGCGTGATCGTCCTCGCCGCTGACGCACCCTTCGCGCCACCGTCCCTCTTGGGGCTGATGGCAGCGGCGCGGGGGAGCCTGATCGTCCGAGCGGGTGAGCCGCTCCCGTTTGCTGCAACGCTCGGTGCGCTCCGCGAAGCGATGCGTGACGGTCAACTGCCGCGACTGCGCGACCTTGCAGCGGCACTCGGTGCGGCGCCGCTTGATCCGCGCATCGTGGGCCGACTCGACCCACTCGGTGCCGCCCTCGCAGACATTGATTCCCCCGAGGATCTCGAAGCGCCAAGACCGCGCTGAGCGTGCGATGATCGCGGCACGATGAGTGCGCCCGTCACGATCCTCTGGCTACGTCGCGACCTTCGTCTCGCCGATCACCCTGCGCTGATCGCGGCCGCCGCCCACGCGCACGAGACGAACGGGACACTCTTGCCGATCTTCATCTGGGAGCCAGGAGTGTTTGCGGGTCGTCGCGCGAGCGCGAATCGCACCTGGTACCTGCGCGAAAGCCTGCGCGAACTTTCGCGGGAGCTGGAGAAGCGCGGCTCAACGCTCCTGGAGCTGCAGGGGCCCGGGATGAGCGCACTCCCCGCACTTGTGGAGCAGCTCACCACGAGCGGCACCGCTGCAAGCGAGATCGCACTCTTTTTCACGCGCGATCACACGCCGTACGCTCGTGCGCGCGATCGTGCGGTGGCAGAGCTCCTTGCGCCGCGTGGTGTAACGGTGCACGCGACGCGCGGCCTCACCGTGGTTGAGCCAGACGAACTACTTACCGGTGGCGGAACCGCCTACGGGGTGTACACGCCCTACTTCCGCCGCTGGCTTGAACGCGTTTCGTCAAACAACGAAAGGCCCCTTAAGGCTCCAGGAAAACTGCCTGCACCGCCATCACTGAAGCTGACCGCAGCGCTACGCCCTGATCACTCTGCGATTGAGCGCGCGGCTCAACCAACTGCAACGGTCGCACATCTCCCTGTCCCTGGCGAGAGTGCCGCGCGCGCCGCGGCAGAGCGCTGGCTCACCGCCGCCCGCGGCAGCGGTGCGAACGGTTACGCTGCACGACGAAACACACTCGCAGATGAAGAGGGGACGAGTCGACTCTCCGCGGCACTGCATCTTGGATTGCTTTCGCCGCGCGAGCTCGTGTCGCGACTGCTCCCGCTCCCACCCGAGCGTGAAGGGGAACGATCTGGCGAGCGGCTCTGGGTGAGCCAGATTGCCTGGCGTGACTTCTACACCCAGGTGCTCTGGCACGCACCGCACGCGGCACGTTCTTCCTGGAAGCCTGCGTACGACGCGATCGAGTGGGATGCGCGCGAAGAGACGTTCAGCGCATGGCGGGATGGACGCACGGGCTACCCCATTGTCGATGCGGCGATGCGACAACTTCGCGAGACCGGCTTCATGCACAATCGCGCCCGCATGATCACCGCATCATTCCTGACGAAAGATCTTCTCGTTGACTGGAGAAAGGGCGAGGCGCACTTCTTGCAGCATCTTGTCGACGGTGATGTGGCGGCGAACAACGGCGGATGGCAGTGGTCGGCGGGGAGTGGAACCGATGCGCAGCCGTACTTCCGCATCTTCAACCCCGTCACCCAGGCAGGCAACTTCGATCCGGATGGTGCATATGTGCGACGCTGGATCCCCGAACTTGCAGCACTCAAGGCGCCCGCGATCCATGCGCCGTGGGCACACGCCGCAGCGCTCGCGGCGGCCGGCATCACGCTCGGCGTGGACTACCCGGCACCGATCGTTGATCACGCAGCGGCGAGGGCGCGGACGCTGGAGGCGTATGCGCGTGCCGTCAAGGGACTCCCCGCACCCCGTGGCGAGTAAGACCCATGGCGAATAAGAGGAGTACGCGCGAAACGCACGACGCGTCTCGGCACGTCCCGCCGAGCCTTCGTGCCGAGAAGATCTGTCTCTCATGTGGGAGGCCGTTCTCATGGCGTCGACGCTGGTCAAAGGTTTGGAGCGAGGTGAAGTACTGCAGCGATGCGTGCCGGTCGGCACGGTGAGCACTCCCTCGCACATTCTCGTCCTCCCCGATCAACTCACCGACCAGGTGGGTCCTATTCGCGCAGCGTTGCAAGATCCCCAACGCGCACCAGGGGTGATCTTCATTGAGTCGCGTGACGCGCAGTCGGCACCGAGACATCTGCAGGCACTCGTCGCGCAGCGCAGCGCCGGACGCGAGTTCATTGCGGAGTTGCGCGCACGAGGACTGAAGGTCCAGGAGCTTCGCGCCGACACCTACGAAGAGGGGCTCGCGGCCGCACAGGCAGGCGCACCGATCACGCACCTGCTCGCCATGGAGCCTGCCGCACCGCAACTAACTGCGCGCATGCAGACCTGGGCGGAGCAGACCGGCGTGCAGCTCAGCATCGTGCCGAACGAGCTCTGGCTGACCACGCGCGACGAGTGGGAGGAGTTTGCGAGCGGCCGCAAGGAGTTGCGCATGGAGTTCTGGTACCGCCGTGTTCGCAAGGCGCGCGGATGGCTGATGGAGCCTGGCGCAGGCGACGAACCGCTCGGCGGCGTATGGAACCTTGACCAGGAGAATCGGCGCCGCTTGCCAAAGGGGGCGGTGGTGCCGAGCGCGCCGCAGTTCTCTCCAACCGAGACTGCGCAGGAAGTGATCGAAGAAGTGCGCGCCGATTCGGCGGCGCACTTCGGCGAGGTCGACTCGTTCGGGTGGCCAACAAATCGACGACAGGCCCTTGAAGCACTCGAGCGCTTCTGCAGGGAACGCCTGGCGGACTTCGGTCCGTACGAGGATGCGATGTCGCGTGCGCACGAGCACCTCTACCACTCACTCCTCTCGAGTGCGATGAATCTTGGCCTGCTCACCGCGCACGAAGTCTGCCTCCGCGCACTCGATGAGTACGCGCGCCGTCCGACCGAGATCCCACTGCAATCAATTGAGGGGTTCATTCGTCAGGTGCTCGGTTGGCGCGAGTTCATGCGCCACGCCTACGATCGATTCTGGAAGGAGTGGGAGACGTCAAACGGACTGAACCACACCGAACCGCTCCCTAGCTTCTACTGGAGCGGCGAGACGAAGATGGCGTGCATTTCACGTGTTGTCCGCAAGCTCATCAGTGGCGGCCACGCGCACCACATCGAGCGCTTGATGCTGCTTGGAAACTTCGCACTGCTGATCGGCGTGCGGCCCCAAGAGGTGGACGCCTGGTTCCTTGAGGCATTTGTCGACGCGCATCCGTGGGTGGTGACGCCCAACGTGGTGGCGATGAGCCAGTTTGCAGACCTGGGAAAGATCACCAGCAAGCCCTACATCTCAGGCGGCGCGTACGTCTCGCGCATGGGAGACGACTGCTCTGCATGTGTCTATGATCCAACGCTCTCTACTGGCGACCGCGCCTGTCCCTTCACCACGCTCTATTGGGATTTCATTGATCGACATGCGGAACGGTTCGTGAAGAACCCGCGCATGGCGCGTCAGGTGCGATCGTGGGAGTCACGAAAAGAGTCGGTGCGCACCGCGATCCTCGATGAGGCGAAGCGAATCCGAACGCGCGCCCAGCGAGGCGAACTGTGAGTCGCGCACGTGAGGGCCATCCCGCCTGGCGACGGATCGTTGCGGTTTACATTGCGGTGCAGTTCGCGGAAATCTTCGGGGTGAGCATGATCTACTCGTACCTTCCACTCGCGCTCGAGGGGACGGGCGTGCCGATCGGCGACATCGCTTCGTTGACCGGCATCGCGATCGCCGGCCTCTTTGTCATCGGAGCTCCGCAGGTACCAATCTGGCTCGCGGTCGCCGAACTCCGCTCTCGACGCCTCGTCATCGTCCGCAGCGGGTTGATTGCGCTGGCCGCCCTGATCGCATTCGCGGTGGCGGATCAGGCGTGGCAACTCGTTGCCGCAACCGTGGCTCTCGGCTTCTGGCTCGGCAACACGGGCGTGATGCTCGCCACTATTCGTGAGGTTGCGCCAGCGAGTGAGCGCGCGCGTGCCATCTCGCTCTTTAGTGCCGCAGCGCCAATGGGCTTCGCTGCAGGACCGCTCCTGGCGGCATGGTTGATCGGCGGCCTTGGTCTGACACTCGCCGCACCGATCGCCGTTGCGGCGCTGGTCAATGGCGTCCTCATCGTGGCAAACATCATTGCGATTCCTGACGTGCGCCCGACCGTTCGGCAGCGGGGGAGCGTCCTCCAGGTTGCGAGGCGCGGCATTGTAGAAGTGCTCACGGATCCGATCACGCGTTCTGGCTACCTCGTGCTGATGCTGGCAATCGCAGGTGAGCGCATGCTCCGTCCCGCACTGCCGCTGCGCATTGCGGAGGTTTCTATTGGACCGGACGTGGCAGGGATCGCGGAGCCGCTCGCGACCCCTGGCGTCGCCGGTGCCGTTGGGCTGTTGATCGGCCTCACCGCGCTTGCCGGTGCTCTTGCCGCGCCAGCGATCGCCTTCTACGCCTTCCGACGACTCGGGATCGCGCGCAGCGCTGGCGGCGCTTTCCTTGCCGGTGTCGCAGCTGCAGCTGCACTCGCCGTTGCGCCGACGCTGCCGCTTCTCGCCGTTGCTATCACCGCGATCGCCGCTGTCTCCGCCCTCTTGCAGGCTGCGGTGTTCACCTGGCTCGCCGAGCGCGTTGCCCCCGCGCGACGCTCGGCCGCGCTCAGCCTCTCGCTCTTCCCCCTCTACGCAGGAAATGTTGCAGGGCTCGCCGCCGCCTCCATTGCCGCGCGTGCCGGCGCTCCGCGCGATGGAGACGTTCTCGCCTTGACTCCGATCTTCGCCACCTCGGCCCTGGTTCTCGCGGTGGGCGTGATCTCGGCTGCGCTTCTCCATCGCCGCCGCGCTACGCTCCGCTCATGAGTAGCATCCAGACCGTCACGGGCGCGATTGATTCCTCTCAGCTAGGTCTGACGCTCACTCACGAACACATCCTGAACGACGTGCTCTCGTGGTGGCACCCGCCGCTCGACGATTCGCCACGCACACGCGCGCTGGTGGACGAGAAGGTCTCCATGGAGAACCTCTGGGAGCTGCGTCACGATCCGTTCATCAACAAGGACAATTGCACCATGACCGACCGCGCGCTCGCGAAGAGAGAGCTGCAACGATTCGTGGCACAGGGTGGAAAGAGCATCATTGAGACGAGTGCGGATGGGAACGGTCGCGATCCAGAGGGCCTCGCCGAGATCAGTCGCGCGACCGGTCTCAACATCATCATGGGAACCGGCTACTACCTTGATGCGTCGCAACCTGCGGAGAACGATGCGAAGAGCGAGCGCGACATTGCGGAAGAGATCATCCGCGACATCACTGTAGGTGCGCGTGGGACTACGGTGCGCTCCGGCATCATCGGTGAGATCGGCGTGGGGAGCAGCTTCACGGCGCGCGAGAAGAAGTCGCTCGCCGCGGCCTGTATCGCCCAGCGCGAGACGCACCTCCCCATGCAGATCCATATGCCCGCCTGGTTCCGATACGGCGATGAGGTCCTCGACTTCTGTGCTGAGCGTGATGTGCCGATGGAGAGCGTCGTCCTCTGCCACTCCAATCCATCTGGTGATGACTATGACTATCAGTCGCGACTGATCAACCGAGGCGCATACATCCAATACGACATGATCGGCATGGAGGTCTTCTATGCCGATCAGCAGGCCCAGTGCCCGAGTGGTGACGATGACGCCCGCAACATCGCGAGACTGGTTGCGAACGGGCATGGCGAGCGTGTGCTGATGTCGCAGGACATCTTCCTGAAGAGCCTGCTGCGCACATACGGTGGACCAGGCTACGGGCACCTGATCGAGTTCTTCCTCCCGCGCCTCAAGCGACATGGAGTGCCACTCGATCGCTCGCTCGCCCTGATGACGGAAAATCCACGCAGGCTGTTTGAAGAGGCGCGATAGGCGCAAGGAGGAGGAAATCGTGAAAGTGTTGCTCGTCGGTGAGTCATGGGTATCTGAAGCAACCCACTACAAGGGTTTCGATTCGTTTACCTCGGTCACCTTCCACTCGGGCGCCGATTGGTACAACGCGGCCCTGCGCAGCAAGGGGATCGAGGTCGAGCATCTTTACGCGCACGATGTTCCCGCGAAGTTTCCATTCACCAAAGAGGGTCTCGACTCCTATGACGTGATCGTCCTCTCCGATATCGGAACAAACTCATTTCTGCTCCCAACTGAAACCTGGCTGCAAGGGAAGTCGATGCCGAATCGGTTAACGCTCCTCGCCGAATGGGTAAAGAGCGGTGGCGCGCTGATCATGGCTGGCGGTTACCTCAGCTTCCAAGGCTTCGAGGCGAAGGCACGATTTGCGGGCACCGCCGTAGAAGGGGTGCTCCCTGTGACCTGCTACACGCACGACGATCGCGCCGAGACTCCTGAGGGGGCCGTCCCTGCGATCAACGATGCTGCCCACCCGGTGCTCGCCGGTGTTCCAGCTGGAATGCCAGCGCTGCTCGGATACAACCGCGTGCAGGTGAAGCCGGGGGCCACGCTGATCGCGTCGGTGAACGGCGATCCGCTCATCGCCGCATCGCAGATTGGAAAGGGACGATCGCTCGTCTGGACTTCGGACATCGGGCCGCACTGGTGCCCCGAGCCGTTTGTTAAGTGGGAGGGCTTCGCTCCGCTCATGGCGAACATGATCAACTGGGTGGCGGGGAAATGAAACTGAACGCGCCGCGCGTCGCCGCATACGAAGCTGCAACCCGCGCGCTGCTCGAACAGGTTGCCGCCCTTGACGCAACGCAATTGGATCTGAAGCATCCCGAAGGGTGGTCGCCGCGTCAGGTGATCCACCACCTTGCGGACAGCGAGGCGCAGTCTTACGCGCGGCTGCGACGCCTCGTCGCAGAGCCACTCGGCTCAATCATCCAAGGTTATGACGAAGGCCTCTGGGCAGCACACCCTGCGCTCGGGTACGAACGTGATCCGATCGATACCTCTCTTGCGGTCTTCGCGGCGGTACGCGCCGGCTCACTCGCCGTGCTGCACCACTTAGACGACGAAGATCTTGCGCGATATGGAGAGCACACCGAACGCGGCAGATACACCATCGCCGACTGGCTCGCAGGGTACGCAAAGCATCCGTTAGATCACGGGGAGCAGATCGTGAAGGCGTTGCGCGGCGAGAGATAGTGCAGCGCGCCATGCGTGGCGCTTGCCGTACGGTCAGCTCGGGAGGTGGCGCTCCGGATGTCCGATGTATCGCGCGTCTGGGCGAATGATCTTGTCGACGCCCGCCTGCTCGATCACATGGGCTGACCAGCCAGCGATGCGCGCGATTGCGAACGTGGCCGGGAAGAGATCAGGTGCAAGGCCGACACCCTGAAGGACCGCCGCGGCGTAGAACTCGACGTTCGTCTTCATCGCGCGTCCCGGCTTCATCTCTTCAAAGACGCGAAGGATTACCTCTTCCGCGCCTATTGCAAGCTCAAGCCAATCGGGTCGGTTTGGCATCGCCTCCGCCACCTTGCGCAGTGCGGCCGCCCGCGGATCGTACGCGCGATACACGCGATGTCCGAAGCCCATGATCAGCTCACGGCGCGCGAGCTTGCCGCGCGCCCAGTCCTCCGCGTGATCAACGGATCCGATCTCGCCAAGTTGCCCGATCACCTCAGCGGGCGCGCCTCCGTGCAGGGGGCCCTTGAGGCCGCCGATCGCGCCGCAGATTGCAGAGGCAATGTCTGAGCGCGTGGCGATGATTGCGCGCGCGGCGAACGTGCTCGCGTTGAGACCGTGCTCGGCACCCGCCATCAGATATGCGTCAAGCGCGCGCGCTGTTCCTGTCTCTGGTGTCTTGCCGTGCAACTGCTGCAAGAACGCAGCGGCAATGCCGAGTCCCGGCTCCGGGTCGATGGGTTCGAGTCCTTGACGGAGTCTCGCGAATGCGGCGAGCGCAGATGGCGCAAACGCGGCGATCCTTCGTGCCTCATCTGCGGTGGGCGGCCAGCCGAGCCGTTCACCAGCACCCCACATGGAGATTGCGGTGCGCAGTGCATCCATTGGGTGTGCGTGCGCGGGGAGGAGCCTGAGCGCAGCGAGAACCGCGGGTGGGACCTTGACTGGCTCGAGGGCCGCGTTTGGATGCCACTCACCGGTGAGGAGAAGGTCGAGCACGCTCGCATAGGTTCCCTTGGAGACAACCTCTTCGATTGGGTAGCCGCGATAGAGCAACTTGCCGTGTGCGCCGTCCACAAATCCGATCGCAGTCTCCGCGCCGATGATGCCCGCGAGTCCTGGGCTGAACGGCTTCTCTTCGCTCATCTTCGTGGCCTCCGATCGACGAATTCAATCGCGAGCCTCAAGAGAACTGAACCGAGCAGCGCGACGAAGAGCGACCCGAGAAAGCCTCCTGCATCACCAAATCCAGTGCTCTTTGCGAGCGTTCCACCAATCAGCCCGCCAAGGATGCCGACCAAGATGTTGGCGAGGCAGCCTCGCGCCGCACGTCCACGGATGAGCCATGAGGAGAGCCCTCCGGCGAGAAAGCCGAGGAGTGCCCAACCGATTGGATCGAGATCAAAGAAATCCATCAGCGAGATCGTACGCCTCTGGAGGGAATCGCGAGGCGAGGCGTGCCAGCCTCCGAAGTGCCTCGGCTAGACTCACCGCATGGTGGACGGCAGCCTCTCCGCAAAGATCAGCAGCGCCCCTTCTGATCCCATCTTTGGGATCGTGGAGGCCTTCCGCGCTGACCCTCGTCCAGAGAAGATCAACCTTGCCGCCGGTGTCTACATGGAGGAGAACGGTGTCACACCGATCCTCGCCAGTGTCCGTGAGGCGGAACGTCGTCTCCTCGCCAACTCAACCACCAAGCTCTACAAGCCGATCGGTGGCGATCCGGCACTTGTGAAGCTGATGCGCGCGCTGATCTTCCGCGAGCCTGGAGCTCCATTCGGCACGCTCCCGCCGATCGCCACGAGCGGACGCGTGGAGGTGCTGCACACACCAGGCGGAACCGGAGCCGTTCGGCTCGCCGTGGAGCTGGTGGCACGCTTGCGACCAGAGGCTCAGATTTGGGTGAGCGATCCAACCTGGCCGAATCATCCACAGATCGCCGACGCGGTTGGCGTGCGCCACCGATCGCATCCATGGACCACCGCTGACGTCCGCGAGCTTGATCTGGGAGCGCTTCTCGAAGCAATCGCGGCGGCGTCACCCGGTGACGCCTTCATCTTTCATGGCGCCTGCCACAACCCAACCGGCATCGATCCGACCGCCGCACAGTGGGGTGAGATTGCGAACGCCGTCGCAGCGCGCGGCGTGCTCCCCATCCTTGACTTCGCCTACCAGGGACTCGGCGACGGACTTGTTGAAGATGCCGCTTCGCTTCGCGCCTTCCTCGCCACGGGCTGCGAAATCCTTGTTGCTGCAAGCGCGAGCAAGAACTTCGCGCTCTATGACGAGCGAGTCGGCGCACTCGCAATTGTTGCCGCGGACCCAGCCGCCGCCGCCGCGATCCTGACGCACGCCAAAGTTGCAATTCGTGCCGCCTGGTCAAACCCACCCGGACACGGGGGAGAGATCGTCGCGGAGATCCTGGGTGATGACGCGCTGCGCGGACAGTGGGAGGGTGAGGTCACCGCGATGCGTGAGCGAATCAACGGCAACCGACGCGCATTTGTTGACGCGCTGACACACGCCGGCGCGGGCGACTATTCGCACCTCCTTACTGGTCGCGGCATGTTCTCGCTGCTTGGACTTAGCGACGCGCAGCTTGCGCGGCTTCGCGACGAGCATGCGATCTACCTTGTGGCGCGCGGCCGCATCAACTTTGCCGGCCTCTCGGCCAGCAAGATTCCAGTCGTGGCGAAGGCGGTCGCAGCGCTGCTGCGCTGACGGTGGTGCAGTCGTGAAGCTGATTGCGCCACGACTCGTCCCTCGCGTGTGGGGCGGCACTCGACTCGCGGGGCTCTTCCCAGATGCCGCGCCAAAAGAGCTCGCAGAGGTGCGCATTGGAGAGGCGTGGTTCGGTGAGATCGGAGATCGGCGCCCACTGATAAAGCTGCTCGACGTTCAGGATCGACTCTCGGTTCAGGTACATCCAGATGATGCACTCGCTGCAGAGCTGCACGGTGCGGGCTCACTCGGCAAGCACGAAGCGTGGATCATCCTGGAAGCGGCGCCTGACGCGCACTTACTCCTGGGGCGAGACCCGAACGTGGAGCCTGCCCGTGTTGATGCGACGCTTGAGACTGGCGAAGACGTGGCGCCGCTCCTGGCGCGCGTGGCGGTATCTTCCGGAGACGTCCTTGATGTTCCGCCAGGAACCCTTCATGCACTGATGCCTGGACTCTTGGTCTGGGAGGTACAGCAGCCATCTGACCTTACCTATCGCGTCAGTGACTGGGGGCGAAACAGCAGCGAGAGACCCTTGCATCACGCCGAAGCTCGCCGCGCCACTCACTCCGATGCGGTGGCGCAACGGATCTCAACGATTGATTGGCTCTCTCCTGGACACCATCGCATCTTGGTCGGGCCTGAATTCCAGATTGCTGCCGTGATTGGACCGTGGAGCGGCGACCTTGCAACGCCGCTCGGTGCTACCGCAACCCTTGTCACGCAGGTTCCAACCTCCGCCCAGTTTGCGGGCGGCAGTGTGGTTACGGTTGGCGGAGTAAGCATGAGCGCGCTTCAGAGCATCAGCGCCCCTGGTGGCAGACATGCGATCTCGCTCCCTTCTGGCGCGGCACTCCTGATCGCTGAGCCTGGGGTGCCACGCGCGTAGGAGTAAGGCACGCCCCTTGATTTGATTGCGTTTTCTAAACATTCGGGGTTTTCCGCACGAATTCGGTCTTTTTCTAGGAAAAAAGTTGCGCATGCGCGACGTCTCGTTCATGATGTGCTTCCTCGACTGCATCGGACGCAGCCGCACCAACGCCTTGGCGAAAGCCGCAGCGTGGTGATTGCATAGTCCGAATCAGCCCCGAGACCGCGTCGGATCCGGCGCGGAAGAGTAGAAGGAGGACCTCATGAAGGTCTTTAACAAGAAGGGCTTCGCAGCCCTTGCAGCAGCTGCACTTCTTGCAGCTGCATGCGGTGGTGCAACCGAAACCGGGAAGACGCTGACCATTGGTATCAGCCTCCCGCTCTCTGGTTCATCGCTGGCGTCTGCGGGCCCTGCCCGTGACGGCGCGCTTCTCGCGGTGAAGGAGATTTCGATCGACGGATACACGATCGAGACGAAGATCCTTGACCACGCGGTTGACGGCGTCCACAACCCGGCCCAGGCCGCGACGGATATGACGACCCTTGTTGGCGACGAAACCGTCGTTGCAGTGGTTGGCCCGTTCAACAGCTCATCGGCGAAGGCACAGATTCCAGTCTCTTCAGAGGCAGGACTCGCTCAGTGCTCGCCATCGAACACCAACCCAGACCTCACCAAGGGTGAGGCGGGCGCCGCTCTCCGCGGTGGTCGACCAGTCAACTACGTTCGCGTAGCTGCAACTGACGACTTCCAGGGCCCGGCCGTTGCCGTGTACGCAAAGTCACGCGGCAAGTCGAAGGTGTTCATCGTTGACTCAACCGACACCTACGGCAAGGGAATTGCCGACGCATTCGAAGCTGAGTTCGAGGCCGGTGGCGGCACAGTTCTCGGTCGCGAAGGCGCACCAGCAGGTACGACTGACTTCACCGCAATCGTGACCGCAGCTCTGGCCCTTGGCCCAGATGCGTTCTTCTACGGCGGTGTGACGGCGGACGGCGCTGGACTCTTCCGCAAGGCGATTGAGCAGGCCGGCGGCGGAGCGATCGAGTTCTACGCCGGCGACGGAATCCAGGACGGCTCAGGCGAAGGTTCGTACATTGCAATCGCGGGTGCAGCTGCTGCGAATAGCTTCAGCTCCGTTGCTGCAATCGAGAACATCCCTGACAAGGCTGGATTCGCAGCCAAGTACGAGGCTGAGTACGGCGAAGCTCCAGGTGCATACTCTGCAGCTGGTTACGCCTGCGCCCAGGTAGTCCTCGACGCCATCAAGCGAGCCGCTGCGGCTGGCGAGGTGACGCGAGAGACCGTTCGCGCAGCAGTCGTTGATACGGCTGTGACGTACTCAACGGTCCTCGGCGACCTCTCGTTCGACGAGGTCGGCGACACGTCCCAGAAGGTCATCTCCCTCTATGAGGTGGTGGATGGCAACTGGAAGTTCGTTGAGCAGGTCGATTACGCAGCCAAGTAACGTATAGCGGGGTCTCCCCGCAATACGTCGCGAAGCATCGCGATGGAGGGCCCCCGTCGCCCGAAAGGGCAGCGGGGGCCCTCCCACAATCTCACCGGCAGGCGGGGGCAACGCAGTGACGTGCACCTTGCCCAAGTGGCAGCGGGCAGGCAGAATCGTCAGACACCATAGGCAGCCGTAAAGGGGGGTACATGGCAACCGCGACGGGCACCGTCCGAACCGAACGCGTGCGCGGCCAACTCTTCCTCCCCGCTGTGATCACGGGCTTCCTTGCGTTGATGCTCGGCCTCCTCGGGTTCGACCAGTTCTTGAACGCCATGACGCTCGGCGCGATCTATGCGCTGGTCGCGCTCGGATACACGATGGTCTACGGGATCATTGAACTCATCAATTTCGCCCACGGCGACGTCTTCATGGTCGCGACGTTCGTTTCGATTGGCGTCAGCACCACACTCCTCGGCCAATCGGGTGCGATCACTGACATTCCGACACTCGTGATCAGCCTTGTGATCCTCTTTCTGGTCACGATCGTGATCATGGCGCTTGTCGGCGCGCTGATCGAGCGCCTCGCCTACAAGCCCTTGCGGCATGCGCCAAAGCTTGCGCCGCTCATCACCGCAATCGGTGTCAGCTTTATCCTCCAGAACATCATCCAGTTCTTCGTTGGGCCGTACATCACAAACGTGCCGCAACTGTTTCCAACCCAGTGGGTGTTCATGCTTGGTGAGAGCCGAGTCCCATTCCTCAATCTCTTCGTGATCGGATCGGCGATCCTTCTGATGCTCGTCCTCCAGCTCTTTATCGCGCGCACACGAACAGGCCGAGCAATGCGGACCACGGCGATGGACCGCGACGCCTCGTCCCTGATGGGAGTAGACATCAATCGCACGATCATGATCACCTTCCTTATCGGATCGGGGCTCGCCGGAGCCGCGGGGGTCATCCATGGCCTCTACTACGGCAACACCACGTTCACCCTCGGATTCCAGTCCGGACTTAAGGCGTTCACTGCCGCCGTGCTCGGCGGGATCGGCAACACCGCGGGTGCGGCGCTCGGAGGCTTCTTGATCGCCTTCATCGAAGTGGCCGCCGCCGCATTCGGTTTTGGCCGATGGGGGAGCGCGATCGTCTTCTCACTCCTCGTGATCATCCTCGTCTTCCGACCAACCGGCCTGCTCGGCTCGCATACGGGTGATCGCGCATGAGTGCGCTGCTCGCCCGCTTCGCGCCGCTGCGCGCGCGGTCCAACGCGTACTTCGCGCAGCACCGTTCGCTCGGCGTGCTCGTGGCGGTGGTCGTCATCGGAGTGGCCTTGCCGCTCATCAGCAGGATCCCACCGCTTGGCGACCTCCAGTCGATGAACGCCTGGGTTAACGCGTTCACCATCGCAGGGATCTATGCGCTCTTGGCCGTCGGGCTCAACGTGGTGATCGGTTTCGCTGGACTGCTCGACCTCGGTTATGCGGCATTCTTCGCGCTCGGCGGATACACCTATGCAATTGTCGCCTCACCCTTCTTCGACATCCACCTCCCCTTCTGGCCAATGCTCATCGTCGGCGCAATCATCGGCGCCATGTTCGGCATCTTCCTCGGTGCTCCGACGCTGCGATTGCGCGGCGACTACCTCGCGATCGTCACGCTCGGCTTCGGCGAGATTGTCCCGATCGTGTTGCTCAACTCGGATCCCTTCACCGGCGGGACGAACGGTCTCGGTGGTGTCGACAAGCCGGTGATCCCCGGCATCCTCGAGTTCACGCTGATCAATCCGTGGCCCTTCTATGTCCTGATGATGGTGATGGTCGCCGTGACAATGGTCGTGGTCTTCCGGTTGCAAGACAGTCGCATCGGCCGCGCCTGGGATGCGGTGCGCGAGGACGAGCTCGCTGCGGAGTCTTCGGGCGTCAACACGGTGATCTCCAAGTTGCAGGCCTTTGCCGTCGGTGCTGCGATTGCCGGGTTTGTTGGCGTCTTCAATGCGGCAAAGCTGACAATCGTTGCCCCTGATCAGTTCAAGTTCGTCGTCTCCATTTCGGCTGTCGCGGCCGTCGTCCTCGGCGGGATGGGTAACCCAGTCGGCGTTGCCGCAGGTGCGTTCGTGATCTACCTCGTGCAGAGCATCTTCCTGAAGCAGCTCAACACGCTCATCGACAACTTCAACATTCCGGTGCTCCAGGAGATTGACTTCCTCGAGTTCCAGTACGTCCTCTACGGCGTCGTGCTCGTGCTGATGATGCTCAAGCGCCCTCAGGGGATCTTCCCTGCGAAGCGTCGGATGCGCATCTTCAAGGACTCAGTGGGAGCAGGCAAGTGAGCCGCGAGTCACGCTCCGATGTGGTGCTGAGGGCGAGTGCCGTCACCCGTCGATTCGGTGGACTCGTTGCCGTGAACAAGGTCGACTTCGAGATTCCCCGTGGCATGATCGCTGCGATCATCGGTCCGAATGGTGCTGGGAAGACCACGCTCTTCAACGTGATTGCAGGGATTTATGCGCCCACGGAAGGTCACGTTGAACTCAACGGGAAGCGTCTCATCTCCCCGCCGACTGGGGCCAGCCGCGAGCCGCTCCTCTTGCTCGCGCCAATCATCCCGATGATCGGCGCAGTTGCCTACTTCCTGTTTGTCGTCGGCGGTGTTGAGGGCTTCTACGAAGGCGTCCTCTCTGTCGTGATCGCGATGCTCGGATTCGTGACGGCGCTTCTGCTTACGATCGTGAGACCGCTGTGGTACGTGCGACTCATCAAGCGATTCGGGATCACTCGACCCGCGCGACCGAATGACATGGTGGAGGCAGGCCTCGCGCGTACGTTCCAGAACATTCGTCTGTACAAGAAGATGACCGCATTGGAGAACATCCTCGTCGGCGCGCACGTGCACCTACGATCTGGATTCCTCGGCACAATCTTCCAGTCACGGCCTACCCGCACCGAAGAGGCGAACGCTGAACGCGAGGCACGCGAACTACTTGCCTTCGTTGGGCTCGCCGGAGAGGAGAACACGCTCGCATCGGCACTTCCGTACGGCAAGCAGCGCCTCCTCGAGATTGCACGCGCGCTCGCGGGACGACCAGAGCTGCTGCTCCTTGACGAACCAGCGGCGGGAATGAACCCAAAGGAGACTGCCGAAATGACGGCACTCATCCGCCGGATTCGCGACGAACGCAACATCACCATCTTGCTCATCGAGCACGACATGCGCGTGGTGATGGGCATCTCGGATCGCATCACGGTCCTCGACCACGGCGAGAAGATCGCGGAGGGGCTGCCGGCCGAGATCCGAAGCAATCCGCAGGTGATCGAAGCGTATCTCGGCCGTGGCGCGGCGAGCGGACACTGAGAGGAGCACGCAATGTCGCTGCTTGAGTTGAAAGACGTACACACGTACTACGGAGCGGTGCACGCGCTGCGCGGCGTCTCGCTCAAGGTCGAGGAGGGCGAGATCGTGACGCTCATCGGCTCCAATGGCGCAGGGAAGACCACCACGTTGCGGACGATCTCCGGGTTGGAGCGCGCACGTTCGGGCAGCATCACGCTTGATGGGAAGAACATCGAGAGTGCGGCTGCGCACGAGATCGTGCGACTCGGCGTAGGGCACAGTCCGGAGGGGCGTCGGGTCTTTACGCGAATGTCAGTTCGCGAGAACCTTGAGATGGGTGCCTTCCTACGCAAGCCGGGAGCCGACGTACAGGCCGACTTCAAGAAGGTATTTGATCTCTTCCCACGGCTGAAGGAGCGTGAGTTTCAGGCCGCTGGGACCATGTCTGGTGGCGAGCAGCAGATGTTGGCGATCGGTCGCGCGTTGATGGGTCAACCGAAGGTGCTATTGCTCGACGAGCCATCCATGGGCCTTGCGCCGATCCTGGTCGAGCAGATCTTTGACATCATCAAGGAGATCAATTCGCGCGGCACTGCGGTCCTGCTCGTTGAGCAGAATGCGATGATGGCGCTCGGCATCGCGAACCGCGGCTACATCTTGCAGATTGGAGAGGTCACCCTTGGAGATGACTGCAAGAAGCTTGCGAACAATCCGAAGGTGAAAGAGGCGTACCTCGGCGTCTAGGCCTTGGCCAAGAACTGTTCCGCACGCTTCAGTCTCTTGAAGAGTTGACCTCCATCTCTCCGCTCGGCCAGCGTCGCCGGCATCCTCCCCGCGTTGAGACCGAGCAGGCGTTGATGGGAGCGGATCGCCCGCGCCAATCCATCAAGGTGGTGCTGAGGTTTAGTGCGCTTCTCCCACCAGAGTCCATCGATGATCAGTGCACCTGCCGCTCCATCAGTCGACCCCTTCTCACGGTGCATCTGGATGCGGCCCACGATCGCATCGCCAGCATGGATCGGCATTGTGTATGGCCCGTAGGTGCGCCTCTTCTCTGGCGTGTAGATCTCCCAGCGATAGTGAAAGTCGTACAACCCCTCAAGGCGCGCCCGATCATGAATCAACGGATCGAGCGGCGAGAGCAGCGTGACCGCATTCGGATCTGCGGCGGCAGTTCGACTTCCAGTGGTCGCGCGCGCCGCCGCCTCAAGCGCAAATCGTTCGCCTGCGGGGAGTCGCCACACACCAGGGAGCCCCACGATCTCGACTTCCAACAGCTCGCCGCCGGCAACGAGTCGCTCCACAAGTTGCTTCCTCGTGAGTGGCCAGTCACGCGGAACCCATGCCGCGTTCGCTGAGGTGAGGCCCAAATCGCGATGTCGCGCCATGAAGGTGTGCGCAATCTGCTCCTCTTCGCTGACGCGCCGCTCAAGCACGTTTCGAGGGAGGAGTCTCTCGGGGAGGTCGAACCAGCGGATAGAGCCTTCACGTCGTGCAAGGTAGAGCTCGCCAGAGTTTGCGAGCATCTCGAGCGCCGCGCGGTAGGCGGGCGTTGGCCCCCATGACCAGTCCACCAGTTTGGAGGGACCAAAGTCACTCGCGCTCAGGGCACCTTCGTTGGTGATGCGCGACATGATCGTCTCCGCCCACGGCTTCAACTTCTTGTACGTGCCGTCACTCCAGAACCTCTCGCGTCGTCTGTCTGCTGGGCGGCGGTAGTAGGGCAGTTCACTCGTGGGGATGATCACGAGCACACCGTTGTACTGCTCAATGAGCGCACGCTTTGCGGGCACTTTCGCGTAGAGCAGTTCGTCGACCCAACGCGGTTCAAAGCCATCGATGCGCGCATGACAGACCAGTTCGTGGCTGCGCCCCGCGAGATCAACAGGATCGAACTGCAGTGAGCCGAGTCGTTCGATCAGCACAAGTACGGATCCACGACTTGCGGGGAGTGAGCGCGGCGGGAGGAGCATGTGCCGCTCCGCCAGAAAGCGACGCGCAGCGGCGCGCGTGATCTTCATGGAAGGCGCGCGGCCACCGCTCATACTGGGCGTTCGCTTACAGAAACCTCACGCGCACCAGCCGCGCGAAGGAGAGCGTCGTAGCGTATTGGGAAGACATCAAGGTGGGTGCCACAGGCGGCCCAGAGCTCACCCCGTGATGAGAGTCCCGCGTCCGCGAGAACGATCGGCGCGTCGTATTCAGGTGCTGGCGTGTGTCCAAACGGAGGGATGCCGCCAATGACGAAGCCGGTGAACGCACGGGCTTCATCCGCCGTTGCGCGACGAACCTGTTCACCCTGCGCGAGATTGAGTGCGCCGCGTAGCGCGGTGAGATCCACGCGATCTGCACCTGAGACCAGACAGAGCACGCCGCGCGTCTCCACTCCTCCCTCGATGGAGAAGACGAGGCTCTTGACGATCTGTCCAACCTCAACGCCGAGCGCAGCCGCCGCCTGTGCCGCAGTGGCGGTGCTCTCGTCCATCGCGTGAGGGCGCACGTCCACTCCTGCGTCGCGGCCCGCCGCTATCACTCGCTCGGTGAATGCACGTCGCTTCGCTAGATCCATGCGTGCATCCTAGCCTCAGTGTGCGGTGCCACCCGCCTTGATGGTGCGACTTCGCGCGGTCACCATCATTGCAACTCCAGCAACCACGATGCCACCGCCAAGCACGATCTGCGGCGAGATCGGTTCCGCAAGGATCAGGCCACCCGCGATCACGGCGACGACTGGGTTGACATAGGCATAGGTGGAGACGAGTCCGAACGGTGCGACGCGGAGGAGCCAGGTGTAGACGTTGTAGGCGAAAAGGCTCCCAACCGTCGTCAAGTAGAGGAGTGCAATGAGCACGTCTGGCCCGATCGTCTCAGTTCGGATCTGCGCCGGCTCGCCGAGCATCAGGGCCACGAGCGTGCCACCAACGCTCCCCGCGAGCATCTGGATCGTTACCGCAATGCGTGCGTCGGGCGGAGTGGCCGCGCGCCGTTGACTCCATATTGATCCACCTCCCCAGCTCAGCGGGCTGAGCAGAATGCACGCGAGTCCGAGCGGGTCGAGCCCTGCACCATCGGTGCGCGGCGAGATCAGGATTGCCACACCCACGAGGCCGATCACGATGCCGAGCAGTGTCAGCGGCGCAATGCGGTCCTTGTAGACAACCCGACCGATCAGGGCGACCCAGATGGGGAGGAGTGCGATGAGAAGCGCGGTGATCCCTGATGGGATGGTCTGCTCGCCGTACGACGTGACCCCGAGACCTCCAACGTTCAAGGCAAGCCCAACGATCACTTGATCGCGAATCTGTGCGCGCGTCAAGCTGCGCAGTGCTGGTCGCGCCACCACGGCGACGATCGCGAGCATTGCTGCACCCGCAAGGGCAAACCTAAGCGCAACCATGGTGAACGGAGGGATGGCACTCCCAGCAGTGGGATCGACAACGACACGGATGGCGAGATAGGTGGTCCCCCAGACGATGTAGATCGCGAGCATCCCGAGTGCGATGGCAAGCGGAGAGGCCGCGGTGAGGCGCGCGCTGGAAGACATTCGCAGATGATACTCGGTTCCTCGCGTATCCTTCTGCGATGCGCGGCTCACGACTCCCCTGGATCCTCCTCGTCGCGATTTCCGCATTCGGCTACGGTTCGGGTCCACTCTTCGCAAAGTGGATCTATCCCACCGGGTTCGATTGGCTCGACCTCTTGGCCTGGAGACACTTCCTCGCTGCGATCTTCCTCGGCGTGATCGTGATTGCGCTCCCTGCAGGTCGTTCGGCGTTGCGCTCGCTCAGCCCGCGTCGCGCACTGACCGCCTTAGCGATCGGCGCGCTCTTTGTTGCAAACGCCTCAACGTATTTTGCGAGCCTTATCTGGATCGACGCCTCTCTCGCCGGACTAATGACGTATGCGTATCCGGCGATCGTTGCAGTCCTCTCCATCTTTTTTGCGCACGCTCCATCAGGCCTACGACCCTGGGTGGCACTGGGGATCGCCACCACTGGCGTGGCGCTCGGCGTTGGAGGGATCTCGTCAGGAAGAGAGCCGGCACTGATCGGACTTGTCCTTGGCGTTGCTTCTCCCATCATCTACAGTTGCTACATCATCCTTGCCGCGCGCCTGGGCGGTGAGTCGAAGCGCGGCACCGGTTCGAGCCGCGGAGGCGGTATTCCGCCACTCGCAGCGGTTCCACTCAGCCTGGTCGGGACTGCGCTCGGGGTCTTCGCACTTCGCCTCCTCGCCGGGCGCGACCTGCTCCCCACGCCGATCCCCAGCGACGCGATCATGCCGATCATCGGCGTTGCCACCATCGCTGGAATCGTGCCGATCGGTGCCTTCTACGCGGGCGCCCAGCGCCTCGGTGCCGCCCGCGCCGCGCTCGTCAGCACCGTGGAGCCGATCTTCACAATCGTTGCCGCAGGGCTCATCTTCGGCGAGCGTCTCACCGCCATCCAACTCCTCGGCGGTGCCTTGATCTTGGGAGCCGTCCTCGTGGCCGAGTGGGGGGTGATTCGACCGAGCGCCCCTGCACGAAAACAAAGTTAACGCGCCGTTTACCTGGCGGTAGCAGGCTGTTCACACGTCCCACGGAGGATGTGCATGCGCCCGCAATCACGGCGAGTCTGGGGCGCCTCGCCAAACAGGCAGGAGTAACGATGAAGAACCGATTGAAGAGGCTCGGCGCAGCAGCACTGATTGCTGTGTTTGTAGCTGCGTGTGGAGGGTCGACCGAAAGCCCATCATCTGATGCGCTAGCTGGCGAAATTGCAATCGATGGTTCGAGCACCGTGTATCCGATCACGGAAGCTGTTGCCGAAGAGTTCCAGAACGCGAATTCAAGTGTTCAGGTGACCGTAGCCTTTTCTGGGACCGGTGGCGGATTCAAGAAGTTCTGTGCAGGTGAGACGGACGCAAACAACGCGTCACGACCGATCAAGACGGGCGCAGAGTCAGAAGACGAGCTCTGCACGACCAACGGTGTGGAGTACATCCAGCTCAAGGTTGCACTCGACGCGCTTGCTGTTGTGGTGAATCCCGAGAATGATTTCGTTGACTGCTTGAGCGTTGCGGAGCTCAATGCCATCTGGGGACCCGAGTCCACTGTGATGACGTGGGCCGACGTGCGCGCTGGCTGGCCAGCCGAAGAGATCGAGCTCTATGGCCCAGGCGCCGACTCAGGAACGTTCGACTACTTCACCGAAGAGATCAACGGTGAGGCAAAGGCTTCGCGATCTGATTACACGGCATCCGAAGACGACAACACCCTAGTACAGGGGATCAGCGGATCGAAGTACGCGCTCGGCTACTTCGGCCTGGCATACGTGACGGAGAACGTAGGAAAGGTGAAGGCGGTTCCAGTCGACGGTGGCTCGGGCTGCACCATGCCATCTGCAGAGGCGGCAAATGACGGGACGTACTCCCCCTTGGGGCGCCCACTCTTCGTCTATCCGTCGGTAGCAGCGCTGGCGCGCCCAGAGGTGGCCGAGTTCTTCCGCTTCTACCTTGAGAACACCAACGAGCTCTCAGAGGCGGTTGGATACATCGGACTGAACGACGCCGACTTGAGCGCTGCGAAGGCGACGCTCGAGGCGGCGCTCAAGTAAGCAAAGAGTTGCGGCGGTTCCCTCCGCCAATGCGCCCAGGGGTCCAGCGGCCCCTGGGCGCCGCTACTATCTGGATGCAGAACCTGGTCGCCAGCAGAGGAAGGTTGAGATGACCTACATCACATTGCCGCGGTCGAGGCCAGCCGAACGAGCGATAGAGTTTGGACTTCGAGTCGCAGCCGCAGTCGGCATCGTGACAACGGTTGGGATCATCGCCGTACTAGCAGTCGAAGCACTGCTCTTCTTCGCAGAGGTTTCGCCGGTGGACTTCTTCACCGGGACACGCTGGTCGGCATCCATCAAGCCGTTTGCCTTTGGTGTCATCCCACTTGTTGTCAGCACGCTCATGATCGCGCTGATTGCCCTTGCGATCGCAGTGCCGATCGGCATTCTTGCTGCGGTGTGGATGAGTGAGTTTGCGAGCATGCGTGCGCGCAACATCGTCAAGCCTATCCTTGAAATCCTCGCAGGCATTCCAACAATTGTGTATGGATTCTTTGCGATCACGGTGATCACGCCGCTGTTGAAGGCAACTATCCTTCCTGAGCTAGGAACCTTCTCAGCACTTTCGGCTGGAATTGTGGTTGGTATCTTGATACTTCCTCTTATCGCCTCGTTGACGGAAGACGCCCTTCGCGCAGTGCCGCGCGGTCTTCGAGAGGGCTCGTATGCAATGGGGGCAACACGCTGGGAGACGGTACGACGCGTACTACTTCCTGCTGCGCTCTCTGGAATCGCTGCCGCTGTGATCTTGGCGATGAGCCGTGCTATCGGGGAGACCATGGCTGTGGTACTTGCGGCTGGTACCAACCCGCAGCTCACGATTGACCCAACAGAGTCGGTGCAGACAATGACCGCATTCATCGTGCAGATCAGCCTTGGCGACACCCCAGCCGACAGCCTCCAGTTCAAGGCACTCTTCGCGGTTGGTGCAACGCTGTTTGCGATGACCTTTGCCCTGAACATGATCAGCACGTGGATCGTGTCTAAGTATCGGAATGAATATGACTAATCCAAGCAGGGCGGCGTTGCACTCGGGAGAGACCACGACCCTCAACCGCCGCAAGGTGAAGAATGCGCTCTTCTCACTGCTGGCACTTGCGGCCATCTTTGTCAGCATGGTGACGCTCGCCGGCCTGCTCATTGATCTGGTTGGCAGGGGCGGATCGTCGCTCGACGTGCAGTTCCTCACCTCCTCACCAAGTCGAATTCCCGCCAAGGCAGGCATCCTCCCCGCCCTTGTCGGCACCCTCTGGGTAACCGTCTTGGTGGCCTTGATCACCCTGCCGATCGGTATTGGGGCAGCGATCTATCTGGAGGAGTACGCAGGGCGGGGACGCATCGCCCGCCTGTTGAAGATCAACATCTCGAACTTGGCAGGCGTCCCTTCAATTGTGTACGGAATCTTCGGTCTCGCGATCTTCGTTCGCGGTCTCGATCTTGGTCGGACGGCGTTCGCTGCATCTTTGACGCTTAGCCTCCTGATCTTGCCCGTCGTGATCATCTCAAGCGCAGAAGCCCTAAAGGCTGTCCCACCGAGCCAGCGTGAGGCGGCATACGCTCTTGGTGCAACGCGGTGGCAGGTGATCCGCCGCGCGCTTCTGCCAGCTGCAGCGCCAGGCATCTTGACCGGAATAGTTCTCGCAGTCGCGCGAGCCGTCGGCGAGACGGCACCACTCATCTTGATTGGCGCGGTGACGTTCGTCACATTTGTTCCGACGAATCCATTCGAAGACAAGTACACGGTCCTTCCAATCCAAATCTTCAACTGGGCGAACCGACCCCAGGAAGCCTTCTTGGAAATTTCTGCCGCGGCGATCTTAGTGCTCATTGCGCTGATGCTCCTCTTGAACGGGGCAGCCATCTACCTGCGGGCGCGCCTCTCCCGCGGCCTACAGTGGTGAGGTACGCTTCGTGTCGATGAGCAAGGCGAAACCTACCGTTCGTGCGACCACACAGGAGGGGGCGCGTGTGACAGCTGAACAAGTCAACGCCAGCGCGGCGCGTCAGGAGTCTGCATTGCGCTTTGATCACGTCTCTTGCTCATACGGGAAAAACTTGGTGGTCAGAGATGTCGCCCTTGAGGTTCCACGCAATCAAGTGACTGCGCTGATTGGTCCCTCTGGATGCGGAAAGAGCACACTCTTGCGCTCAATCAACCGCATGAACGATCTGGTGCCCAGTTTCCGATTGGATGGTTCTATCTACTTTGATGGAGAAGACATTTCTGCTCAAGGTGCAGATGTAATTGAGATTCGCCGCCGTGTGGGCATGGTCTTCCAGAAACCGAACCCCTTCCCAAAGTCGATCTTTGAAAACGTTGCGTTCGGTCCTCGGCTGCTCGGGCAGAGCACCGGGCTCGACGACCTCGTTGAAGAAAGCCTGCGCCGCGCGGCGCTTTGGGACGAAGTGAAAGACAAGCTCAGCGAGCCCGGACTCTCACTCTCAGGCGGTCAGCAGCAGCGTCTCTGCATTGCGCGAGCGATCGCTGTACGTCCGGAGGTCATCCTCATGGACGAGCCGTGTTCCGCCCTTGACCCCCGCTCCACACTGCAGATTGAGGAGCTGATGCGAGTCCTCGCGAAGGACTACACGATCGTCATCGTCACGCACAACATGCAGCAGGCGGCGCGAGCTTCGGACCAGACGATCTTCATGACCATGGGTGACGATCGAGCCGGATACGTCGTTGAGTACGCTCCAACCTCGAAGGTCTTCACTGCGCCTGAACATCAGCTCACCGCTGACTACGTGTCGGGCCGATTCGGCTGATCTTTCTCTCAGGCCGCTAGCAACGGCAGAGGCCTGCGGGTCCTCTGCAACCTACGGAAGGACCACGTGGCAGGCGCGACATCGCGCCTCGTAGGTGTCATCGCCGCCCATCCCACCGATGACGATCAACTCGTCGCTCACGCTCGCCGGCTGCCCGTTGCGCATGCGCTGGGTTCGCGTCGCCTCTCCACCGCACTTCACGCAGATTGCGGTGAGCTTTGTCACCTCGTCAGCGCGCGCGAGCAGCTCCGGGATCGTGGCGAACGGTCGACCGGCGAAGTCCTGATCGAGCCCACTGACGATCACGGTACGAGGGCCCGCAACGATCTCCTCGATGATGGCGGGGAGATCTGGCCCGAAGAACTGCGCCTCTTCAACGGCCACCGCGTCTGGGTCTCGCGCGAGCACCTCGTCGCGAAGTGATGCGGCGTCCATGGCAACAACACTCGGGAAACGCGTCCCCGTCCGACTCACGACCTCTCCGGGCGCTACACGGGTGTCGCGGGCTGGCGTGATCAACAGGACGCTCTGGCCGGCGATCTCACGGCGGCTCAGGAGGCGCACGACCTCCGCCGTCTTGCCGCTGCTCATGCAGCCAGCGATCACGTGGAGCCAAGGAGTACGCGTTGCGGCCATCGGCCAGAGTCTAGCGGAGCCCGTCCGACGCGGCTTGATCCACTAGCCAGGTGGATGTGTCGGTCAGCGCAGCCTTGGCAGGAAACTCGGTGATCGTGAAGCTAGTCTCCATGATTGACTTCAGCGCGTTTACTTTTCCTGAACCAACGACACTCACGCAAACTGAGCGCGCGCTTGCAAGAATTCCAATAGAGAACGTTAATCGCGATACATGGGGCGCAATGTGAGTTGGCGCTTCCACCGGAGATGCAACTGGCGCACCCACTCGGGATAGGAAAGAGCCCGGGAACACACTCAAGCAGTGTCCATCTGATCCGACTCCAACCATCACGATGTCAAAGATTGGGAACCTCTCGGCGTTCAGAGGTACCTGGAACTTATCTAGCTCATGAAGGTATGAAGTCACTGCGGCTGGTCCTGGCAGTTGAGTCGGCCAAGCATGTACTTGTACTCCGAGGCTATCTGTGGAGGTCTTTGAAGCCGTGGGCAGAAGCAGTAATTCATCCACAAGGGATGCATTTGAAAGCGGGTCAGCGCGATCAACATGTCGCTCGTCACCAAACCAAATGTGTGTCTTACTCCAAGGCATTTGGGACGATAGCCTTGTATCTCGCATTGCAGCGTAGAGCGCCGCAGGAGTGCTGCCGCCAGTCGCGCACCAGTGAAAAACGCCGCGAGCCGCAACGGATTGCGTAGCAGCTGCTATCACGAGGTCGGCCGCCGCTAGGGCGACCGCCTTGGCGTCTTCGACAACAATGATGTGCGGACCGCTCATCCGACGAGTTGCGCAAACGCGCGCAGGATGGACGGGGAGAGCGGATCAACCTCTCCAAGTTCAAGTGCATGACTGAGCAGTTCGGCGTCAGTGGCGCGCTTTGCGCGCAGCGTGCG